>JAAGKN010000637.1_pt1 | contig 92551 bp, 89 predicted proteins | sample 6206371 | NCBI WGS metagenome assembly JAAGKN01 (sample SAMN11533720, study PRJNA540317) | gut metagenome | isolation source: fecal pellets from male and female animal of same cohort | host: Peromyscus leucopus | place: USA:CA | collected 2017 | reverse complement strand
TTCAGTCGCAAAGATAATAAAATAAACCTATTAAATTTTTATTTAAAAATCCATCCGTGGATTTTTAAAACCACGCTCTGACGGAGTAAATCCGTCTATCGCTTACGCTACGCGAAAGCACATCTTGTGCTTTAATATTTTTAATAAAAACTTCTTCATTTAGATAATAACAATTTATAAATTATATAACAGAAATGATATTTTTTTTAAATTACTAATAATAAAATGATGGCTGTATTGACATATAAAAATAATCATATTAAGATATGAAAAAATATATTTTTATGGAGTATCCCTTTGGCAGCTAAAAAAGTGTTACTTTTTGGGCTTGGTTTTTTTCAACGCAGGCTTTTAAAAATGCTTTCAGATGAACGACCATGTGTTGTTGTTGATATAGATGGTAACCTTGTGGAACGGGTTATAAATGATTATAGCAATGTTACAGGTATTGAAGGCGAAGCATCAAGTATAGTTACATGGAAGAAAATTAATTTAGAGGATATTTCTCACATTGTTTCATCATTACAGGATTTTGATGTGGTATTAGAAATATGCAGGATAGCACGCCAAGTTTATAATCTGCAAATACCTATTATTTTAATGCTATATAAAAATGATAGGCGTGAAGAATTAGAGCAATATGATGTAAAAGTTATAAATCCTATTTTAATCGCATCAGAATCTGTATTAAATATTATACAAAAAAACTATGCAAGACCAAATAATATAGGGCTTGGTAATGGCGAGATAGTAGAAGTTATTATCCGTAGGCGTTCTCATATTGTGGATAGGAAAATGCGGTTTTTAGCCCCAAGCAGATGGAAAGTGGCAGCAGCATATAGAAATGGTTCTTTTATGGTGCCTGACGGTGATTTTAAACTACAAATAGGTGATAGAGTAGTGCTTATAGGCGAGCCGAAAGTTGTAGAAAATATTGTAAATATTTTAATGATAGGTAAGCCTGAATATCCATTACAATATGGTCAATGTTTTGCTGTTTTAGCTGGTGGCTTAATTGATAAAGATTCTGTTGAAATAAACTATTTTTTTAATAATACAAAAGCAAAAAAGTATTTATGGTATGATACAGAACATCATAAAGTTACAGATACAAAAGAGATTGAAATAATAAAAAAGGCGGGCTGTGAATTTGGTGGCACGCTTAAAAATTTCCGCAGTGCTGCCTATCTGCATGATGTGGGAACTTTGGCAATATCTGGTAGTGCAGGTTTTGGTTTATTTAACAGAAAGCTAAAATATTATTTTAAAAAAACTCATCATCCATTACTAATATGTAGAGGAAGAATGCCTTATAATGAAGTAATAGTATCTTTAAATGGTAGTATTCCAGAAAGGCTTATAGAAACAGGTGCAGAGATTGCGGCTCATTTTGGAGTGCAATGTAGATGTATATATATTGTGCCACCGGGAGCATTAAAAACTAACCAAGATACATACGAAATGGAATCCCGTAAAAATTTTGTCCGTGATTATGAAAATTTAACAAGGACAAAAATACCTGTTTTAATATTAGAAGGTAACCCAGTCCATAAAATTTTAGCAGAAATAGATGATAAACTAAATAGTCTTTTAATAGTTGCTTCTAATTCAAAGGATAGGATATCATTTTTAAATCCCCATGCGTCTTTTTTAATAGCATCACGCACAAATAATAGTGTGCTTGTGCTACCTGATGAGGACATAAATGACTGAGAAAGAAGCGCTATTTTTATTTTTAATGGCAATAGGTGCTTTTTTTATGCCTTTTATAAGTAAAAGGCTTCTTTTACCTGCTTCTGTTGGTGAGATTATATATGGAATAGTTATTGCATCACTTTTGCCATACGGTGAAAATCCACTTAAAATGGTTGATTATTTTTCAGCACTTGGCTTTTTGATATTAATGTATCTAGCTGGTCTTGAAATAAATGTTGAAAAATTTAGAGACTTATCTAGGAAAGAGTTTTGGCTTTATGTAGCATCATTTATCCCTGTTGCCGTAACAGCATGGTATTTATCATTTTCTTTTAATCTTCATTGGTCTTTTGCACTTATATTTTTCACATCAGGTATAGGGCTTTTATTTCCAGTGATTAGGGATACTGGTCTTATTAAAACAGATTTCGGTCAGAAACTTTTAATTATTACAATGATAGGGGAAGTATTAACCCTTGCAGGACTAACAGTATTTACTATTATATCTAAATATGGAAATACAATACAAAGTGTTCGGCAAATTTTATATTTAGCTGTATTTTTTATTGTAATATATTTAATTATGAGAATATTAAAAGTAGCACTATGGTGGAAGCCAAATTTACAATCTGTATTTGTAGAAGTTGGTAACCCAACAGAAACAGGTATGCGGGCTAATTTTGTTATCCTTTTTGCATTTGTTGCTTTTGCAGCTGTGCTTGAAATAGAGTATGTTGTGGGAGCGTTTGTTGGTGGTATGATGTTTGCCCTAGTGTTTGCAGGCAGGGACGGTGTGCTTGATAAACTTGGTGGTGTAGGTTATGGTTTTTTTATACCTATATTTTTTATATCTGTTGGCATGCGTGTTACAATTAATGATTTTTTGCAAAAAGATGTTATAATGCTTGCACTTTTAATTATCGCATCCCTTTTTTTATCAAAGATTACAGGCACAATTTTACTTTTATTTTCGTCAATTCCTAAACATAAACTTTTACTTGTGGCAACAGGTCTTTCATTTCCACTTACAATGCTTGTTGTCGTTTCAAGTATATGCTATGATTTAAATTTAATAGACAAAATGCAGACATCTGCTGTGCTTTTAGCTTCAATGATTTCTGCAATTGTTTTTCCATGGATATTTAAAGCAATTGCTGCTGTTATTATGCCAGATGAAGATATTGGATAATAATAAAGTTTTAAAACACGCAATTACGGAAGTAATGCCCAGCCAAATTTTTTAATTCCTTGCTATTAGTCGGAAAAGTCCTCGCTTGAAAATTGTATCTCTAAATTTTTAATAGTTTTTTTATCATATTTTAGCATATATACAAAATTAAATGGGCGTTTAGGACAAAAGCCCGCTTGCGCGAGTGTCTTTTACGAGGACTGCCAAATTCCCGACCGAATAGGGAGGAATCAGAATTTGCACAGGCTGTAAGCGATAGCCGAATTGATATTGGCATAGCGTTGTTTCAAAAATACACGGAAGTATTTTTGAATAAAAATATTAATAGTTCAATTATCCTTTTTTAGCAAATATACACGGATTATTTTATTATCTTTGCGACTGAATTGTATATGGAGTGATTTTTTGAAATGGTTTGTAGATTTTTGTCTGACTGGAACGAACGGTTTTTGTGAGTGTAGGGAGTTTAAATCTACAATGGAAAAAAATCAAGGAATGATTGGACACTTGGAGTATAAAAATACAGGATGTATTTTCTTTTAGTAAGCATATACGAATTTAGTTCGGATATGCGTGGTTATAAAAATTCTAGGACGAGTGTTTTTTACGAGGATAGATTTTTCCGACGAATAGGAAGGAAACAAAAAATCTAGCTTAAGAATTTTTATAAAAAAGTTTTAATAGGTTTAAAATAACGAAAACTTGATTTATGAGCTGGGCGGCGGAAAATTAGTTAAAAAAATATAATAGAAATAAATTATAACATTTATAAACTTTTCATTAATACAAGTTTTTCTTGCTATACATCATTTCAGTTATTGGCTATATTAAAGTAAAAAATGAGTTGATAAAGTAAATAATAAATCTTTACATAAATAATTATATTATATATAATTATTTCAGTGAGTGCTGTAAATGAATAATATTAAGTTTTTAGTTGTTATATTTGTTTTTATAGAGATATTTGCATCAATATTTACTATTCATGATTTAAATAGAAGAATAGATGCCGAAGTGTCATCAAGAATAAATACAATTAATGCACAAAAAGACATAATATATAATAATGTAGTAAATGATGCTATGTCTAAGTATCAAATATTATATACTAATGAAACTTTTTTCCATGACATAGATGCAATCAATAACCTTTCAGGAAAAGAACGGGAAAATGCAATAAGGCGTATGCACCATGATTTTCTTGATATGTATGTTAATTTTATACCGGGTTCAGTCAACTTAATAAGAATATATGATAAGCAAGGTCAACTTATAGGCAGATATGTTAATGGGGAGCTTGACCCATCTTCATTTAACAGTAGTTTTCATATTATATATACCACAAAAGAAATTAGGCGTTTTACAATAGATTCAAAAGATATTGCAGTTATAATTCCCCGCAAATTACAGCATAATAATGAAGTTTATGGCTATATAGAATTTGGTATGACAGCAGATTCTTTTTTAAACCACATGGAGTCTCTTTATTCTAGTTCCTATATATTTCTAATAAAAAACACATATATAGAAAAAGGCGGTATAGAAGATATTTACGGGCAGAATATTAATAAATATAAAGTTATGACTGGTAATCATTACTATATATCTGATATTATTTTGCAAGCAATTGTAAATAATATTGACTATGCAGCATATTCTAGAAAAGATGTAAAAAAAATCATAAAAGACATATATATTGATGGGGTAAGATATTGGGGAGTATTTAGCAGTATTTATGATATTGATGATAATGAGCTTGGCTATGTGGCAGAGATTATGCCTAATAATTACATATATCAACTTAAAAATATTGCCTTTTTCTTATGGTTTTTAACAACTGTTGCATTATGGCTTTTTGCATTTATTGTAATAGTGATGGAAAGAAATAAACATTCTATAATGCAGTTTAATAGAGTGCTAGAAGGCTATAAGATGGCAGTAGATAGTTCTTCCCTAATTATAGAATTTAGCAGTAATCTTGTTATTAATAATGTCAATCAAAAATTTTTAGATTTAATGGGCGGTTCAGTAGATGAATATCTTGGCGAAACTATAACACATTTTGCAAAAAGATGTAGTGAACCTAAAAAATATATTAACTCATTTAATATTGAAAATAATAATAAAACTGTATTTCATGGCATTTATGAATGGACCACAAAATATGGTAAGAAAGCAGTGCTATCTATATCAAGCACACCAATTATGAATAGTTATGGTGATATTATAAATATACTGTGTGTTATGAGTGATTTAACACCAGAATATTCTGCTATTAAAGAATTAAAAGTAGTAGAAGATAAAAATGAAGAATTTATTACAATATTAACTGATTATATTAATGCAACTGGCAATTTATTAGTTGTTTATAAAAAAGATTTTACACTAGAATATTCTAATTCACTTCATTTAGCAGACCCTAATGATAATATAGCTAACTGTTATAAGCATAATGTAGGTAAATGCACAAAATCATGTGATGAATGTTATGTTAAACAGGTATTTGAAGAAAAAATGATAGTATCTTATGAAGTAATAGAGGAAGAGCATAATATATACGAACTAATAAGTTTTTTCCCTATATTAGATAAGCGTGGTAATGTTTGGCTTGTAGTATGTGAGCATAGAAATATATTTGATAAGGTAGAGTCCCAAAAAACACTTATTGAATCTAATGAAAAAGAGCATGCTATGGTTTCCCAATTACAAGAAATGGTGCATGCTAGGGATATAGCAAAATCAGAAGCAGAATATGCAAGTAAGGCTAAAAGTTTATTTTTAGCAAATATGAGCCATGAGATTAGAACTCCAATTAATGGTATATTAGGATTTTTAGCACTTTTAAAAGACTGTTCTATGGATGAAACAGCAAGGGAATATCTTAAAATTATTAATTCTAGTTCAGAAAGTCTACTTAGTGTTATAAATGATATATTAGACTTTTCTAAAATTGAAACTGGTAAAATGGATATTGAATATGTGCCATTTAATATTGTAGAAGATATTGAAGTAGTTGCAGATATGTATATGGCTAGGGCAGAAGAGAAAAAAATAGAGCTTACAATATATACTGACCCACATCTTCCACAACAAGTATTAGGCGATTCTGTAAAAATCAAACAGATTATGACTAATCTTTTATCAAATGCTATTAAATTTACACCAGAAGAAGGCTGTGTATCATTAGATATTCGTAGTATATATAAAGAAAATGGTATTGCAAGAGTAAAATTTTCTGTAACAGATAATGGTATAGGTATTAATAAAGATATTAAAGAAAAAATATTTGACCCTTTTGCACAAGGCGATACTTCTATTACAAGGCGTTTTGGTGGCACAGGGCTAGGTCTTTCCATATCACATAGTATGCTTGAAATGATGGATTCAAAATTGGAGCTTGAAACTATTGAAAATCAAGGCTCTACATTTTCTTTTGAACTGTCGTTAAAAATAATGAATGATAAAGATTATATTACAAATTATAAAATAGGTTCTAAAATTTTATTTTTTGATATTCAAAGTAATTGTAGTAGAGTTGTAGAAGAATATATGTCTGCTTTAAATATTAAAACTACTAACTGTCATGGCGATTATAGTAAAATAACAAAGGATACTGATTTAGTGTTAATTGACTCTGGAAAAGATATAGAGCGTTTTAAAGAAATTTTTAGCAAAATGCCTTATAAAGATAAAATTAAATATATAGTTGGAACATATAGCATATATAAAAATGAAATCAATAAAATAGATGGTATAAGCTACATTGTATTAAAACCTATTACATTAGCAAGAATACAAAATATGTTTATAAAGCTAATGAAAAAAAATAATAAAGAAGATAATAAAATAGCCGATACAGATAGTAAAGTAACGCTTACAGGCGATATTTTAGTGGTGGAAGATAACCCTGTTAATCAAAAACTTATAGTTATCTTTCTTGAAAAAGCAGGCTTTACAGTTACTGTTACAAATAATGGGAAAGAAGCCGTAGATACGATATCAAGTGGCAAAAAATTTGATATTATATTTATGGATATACACATGCCAGTTATGGATGGTGTTGCTGCCATAAAAGAAATAAGGGCTATGGGTATAAAAACACCAATTATTGCATTAACCGCAAATGTTATTAAAGAAGATATAGAAAATTTTATTGCAAGTGGTATGAATAATCATATTGCAAAACCTATTAACTTTAATAAAATAAATGAGGTTCTACATCAGTATCTAAAAGCCTGATAATTAGGAGGCTTTTAATGAAAGTTGATATGGAAACACTTGCAAAATCCACAGGTATAGCAAATACTGAGCTTTTAAAAGGCTTTGTGCGTGATTTTTTTACTATCTGTTCAAAAGATTTAGAGCGTATTCCTCAAAGTATCCAAAAAGGCGATAATGAATCATTAATTCGCCATTCTCACAATATTTACGGTGCAGCATACAGATTAAGATTAGAAGATATTAAACAGGCTGCTGCCTGTCTCGTTCGTGCAGCAAATAATATGGAAACAGAAAAATATGATAAGCTATATGATGAGCTTTCAGAAGTTTTTATATCATCTAAAACAGATTATAAAGAAATAGCATAAATATATTAAGAATATACTAAATAAATTACTCTTATTTGCTATATATAAAAAGGCTTGCCATTACAGCAAGCCTTTTTAATCTATTTTTATAATATGAATATATAAATATTTTGCTAATTTATAATAGTTTTAATAATTATAAATATTCAATAGTTCTATAATACAAAATTCTTTTTATTTTACTTCCCTATGTATAACATAGCATAGTAATATATTATTTACTTTTCTGATATAAGGTAGCTTTTTTTATTGTTATTATCTTCTTGCTCTCTTCTTTTAAAGTTAAAAGCACCAAAAAATGCACCAATTACCATTATTATACAGCCCACCCAAATCCATGATACAAATGGTTGATGTATAAATAAAATAACCATAGAACCATCATGTTCAAAAGAATATAAGGCAAAATATAAATCTCCGCTAATTTGCGAATAATATGCAACTTCCCTAAATATTTCTGATGAATGGCTATTATATATTCTCATTTCAGGATATGCAGTTGTAAGCAATTTATCATTTTTATATATTTTTATAGGGACATATTCGGCAATATAGTTTTGTTCTTTAACGCTAGTATGTGAACCAACTTGAAATACATAATTATTATAATTAAGCACAAAGTCTGGCTTAACACTATATTCACCTTTAAACATATAAAAGGATGACATTACTACACCAAATGCTATAACTACAATACCAATATGTATAATCATTGCTCCATAAAATCTATTAGCTTTTAATAGTGAATTTTTGCCACCTTTTCTTAATGATGTAAATGTGCGGATAAGCACAGCAACAGCAGAAAAATAAATTGTAAAACCAAGCATTAATGATATTTTATCAGTATAGCCTAAAAGTGCCATAATAATTACGCCTATTATTGCAATGGAGAAAGATAAAATTAACCTTATTTTATATGTTACTACATTTGCAATTTTAAATCCTGTAAGTAGTCCAAAACCACTAGCAAAGAAAATAAGCATAAAGAATGGAGCTGTTGCTCTATTATAATATGAAATAGTGTAGTTAGCACCTGTTATAACAGGTGTTAATGTGCCAAATGCAATAGCTAATGATATAGCCAAAAATAACCAGTTAGATATTAACACAATCCCTGTTCTTGAAAGAAATTTAAATTCTTCTTCATCATTTTTAATAAGTGATTTAAATTCCTTATTAGAAAACATCATAAATATATATACAAATGCTGATATAAATATATATATTAAGAAATAATATCCAATAGGATGTGGTGCAAAGCTATGAACACTATCTATTAAGCCACTTCTTGTAATAAATGTTCCTAATATAGTAAGCTCAAAAGTAATAATCAATAAAATAAATGTCCATACTTTAAGTTTGCCTGTTTTTTCATATACATAAGCAGAATGTAGGAATGCAGTTGCTGTGAACCAAGGCATAAGTGAAGCATTTTCAACAGGGTCCCATGCCCAGTAACCACCCCAGCCAAGTTCAACATAAGCCCACCATGCACCTATAACTATACCCACAGTTAGAAAAGCCCATATAATCATAGACCATGGTCGTGCCATTTTAAGCCATAATGCAGAAAAATCTTTTGATAAAATTGCACCAAATGAATGTGCAATAATCACAGTGAAGCCAACATATCCAACATATAGTGTTGGTGGGTGTATAACCATACCGGGATTTTGTAAAAGTGGATTTAAACCAGCACCATCAAGTAGTATTCTTCTTGCTGGTTCAAAAGGATTTTGCAAAAATGAAACAAGGACAGTAAAAAATAATGTGGTGCCAGCCATAATTAGCATAAAACCAAGTTGATATTTATTATCCATATTTTTAATGCGAAAAAGTTCAATAGTGCCGAATAGGACGAGTAAAAGCACCCATAATAATAAAGAGCCAGCTTGACCGCCCCAAAATGCACTAATTTTATAAAACATTGGAAGAGAAGAGTCACTATAACGGGCAACATATTCAATAGAAAAATCACTTATTGCAAAAGCTGTAAATAATACTATTGATGCAATAATAACAGCAACTGATGTTGCAATAAATAGATAGTTACCTATATTTTTGATATTATATGCTTTTGTTAAATAAGCATATATATATGCTATAACAGAAGCTAAACAGAGAATAAGAGCGGATATTTGAAAAAACATCCCGATAGAGCCTAATTCCACAGAAGCACCTCTATTTTTAATATTAATAGTATTTTTATATATTAAAATTATGTAAAAAGTATGTAATACAAATATATATAGGATTGGTATGATTATTTTTTAATTGAATAATTATATAAAACAGACATTGAATAACAAATAAATTTTTATTAAAAATTTAAAAATATTATAATTTATTTTTATTATCTTTTTTTAGACTTTCTTACCGCCACCCAGCTCATAAATCAAGTTTTCGTTATTTTAAACTTATTAAAATTTTTTTATAAAAATTCTTAAGCTAGATTTTTTGTTTCCTTCCTATTCGTCGGAAAAATCTATCCTCGTAAAAAACACTCGTCCTAGAATTTTTATAACCACGCATATCCGAAATAAATTCGTATATGCTTACTAAAAGAAAATACATCCTGTATTTTTATGCTCCAAGTATCCATTCATTCCATGATTTTTTTCCATTGTAGATTTAAACTCCCTACACTCACAAAAACCGTTCGTTCCAGTCAGACAAAAATCTACAAATCATTTCAAAAAATCACTTCATATACAATTCAGTCGCAAGGATAATAAAATAACCTATTAAATTTTTATTCAAAATTTCGTCCTTGAAATTTTGAAACTACGCAACTACGGAAGTAAATTCCTTGTTACTTACGCTTCGCGAATTTTTATCCTAAAAACTATTTAACTTTCTATATTTGCTAAAATAGGATAATAGAACTATTCATATTTTTATTAAAAAATACTTCTGTGTATTTTTAAAACCACGCTCTGTCAAAATAAATTTGGCTATTGCTTATACAAGCGGGCTTTTGTCATAAAAACATATTTAACTTTTATTCAAAAAATCGTCCTTGATTTTTTGAAAACACGCATTTTCGGAAATAAATTCCTCAATGCTTACGCTATGCGAAAGCACATCTTGTGCTTTAATATTTTTAATAAAAATATAATGCCATATGGTAGGTAAAGTGATGCTATCTTTTTCTGAGCGAGTAGCAAGGAATAAAAAACTAGCTGAAACGGAAGTAGTAAAGTAGTTTTACTATTTATAAATAAGGTCTAAACAATTTCTTCATAAAAGAAAGTAGATAAATCAAATACATTTGACATATTTAAAATAAAACATTATTATCTGCAAGCTGGGGGATTTATGAAGATATTAGCATTAAATTGTGGCAGTTCATCTGTTAAATATCAGCTTTATGATACTGATAAATGCAGTCTGCTTGCAAAAGGTGGCGTAGAGCGTATTGGTTTTGTTGGCACATTTATTATTCATCAAACAAAACATCAAAAACATAGATTAGAATGGGATTGTGCTAATCATAAAGAGGCTATACTTACTATTTTTAAATTTTTAACAGATGAAGAATTTGGTGTTCTATCAGAATTAAATAATATAGATGCAGTTGGACATAGAATAGTCCATGGTGGTGAATTATTTAATAAAAGTGTGCTTGTAGATGATAATGTCATTAATGCAATAGACTCACTTTCAAGTTTAGCTCCACTTCATAACCAGCCTAATCTAGCAGGAATAATGGCTGTGAAATCATTAATACCAAATGTGCCACAAGTAGCAGTATTTGATACAGCTTTTCATCAAACTATCCCAGAAACTGCATATTTATATGCTATACCTATGAAATGGTATGAAAAATATGGTGTTAGAAAGTATGGTTTTCACGGCACAAGTCATTTATATGTTACAAGGCGTGCAGCAAAATTGCTTAATAAAGATATTAAGGATACAAAATTAATAAGCCTGCATATTGGCAATGGTGTAAGTGTTACAGCTGTTCGCGGTGGTTTATCTATTGATACATCAATGGGCTTTACTCCACTTGATGGGGCAGTAATGGGAACAAGAAGTGGCAGTATTGACCCTGCTGTTGTGCTTTTTATGATGGATAGGGAAGGTTTTACATCAGAAGAAGTGAATACCATCTTAAATAAACGCTCTGGTGTGCTTGGTATTACAGGTAGATATACAGATAGGCGAGATATTTCAAGAGTAGCAGAAGAAGGCGATAAACTTTGCCAGCTTGCTATGGATATAGAATCATATAGATTAAAAAAATTAATAGGCGAATATATAGCAGTTTTAGGTGGACTTGATGCTATAATATTTACTGCCGGAGTTGGAGAAAATTCAAGTATAGCAAGAAAAATGGTATGTGATGGACTAGAACATTTAGGCATAAATATAGATAATGAAAAAAATGAAAAAGCCCATTCTGAAACTGATATTTCCACAAATAACAGCCCTGTAAAAATATTTGTAATACCAACAAATGAAGAGTTAGTTATTATTGAAGATGTGAAAGCCATACTAGATGGCACTTATAATAAACCTGATTTTAAATATTCATTTGAGGTGTAGTATGAAAGCCGATGATATTATAACATATTGCCTTGATAATTATGGTTATATAGAATGCAACCGTTCGCCATACGGGGAAGAATTAATATATCAGCAGGATAATATTAATATATTCTTTTTAAGTATTAAAGAGTTTGATACAGATGATGATAAATTTTCTGACCTTAATCACCCTGATAAATATAGGCTTTCTTTATGTATTAATAAAGATGAATATGATAAGCTGTTTAGTAAATTATGCCCATACAATCAAAAATATATATGCTACAAAGAATGTGATTATACTGCTACTGATATAGTTATGCCACATCCATTTAAAAGCAAAGAATATTTTATTCAGTGTATAAGCCCATCAATAAATATTTTTGAAAAGGTATTAAAAGAACTTATCTCTTTCAGCTATAAAAGAGCAAGGCAAGAATATTTACTTAAAAGGTAATAAATATGTAACTTTTTTATATTTTTGACGACTTTAAACAGTAATGGTTGAAATTTAAAGAGGGATATTGTGGATATTAGTGATACAGATATTATCTTAACTGTATTAAATGGGGATACAGATAAATTTGCAATACTTATAGATAAATATAAAAATAAAATTTTTAAGGTAGTATCTATGCACATACCACATGATTATGTGGAAGAAGTTGCAAATGATATATTTTTTAAAAGCTATAAATCACTTAAAACTTTTAAAAATGATTCCCCTTTTATTAACTGGCTTACAGTTATAGCTATTAGAACATGTAAAGATTTCTGGCGACAAAAATATTCACAAAAAGATATGCCTATGTCATCTTTTGATGAAGAAACAGAGCAGTCTTTTGAGCTAGGTATTGATTATAGAACACCAGAAGCAAATATTTTAAATGATGAAAAATATAAAATGCTTATGAAAGCTATGGAACATTTAAAACCAGTAGAAAGAACAATAATTTCTATGATGTATGCAGAAGAGCGAAGTATTGCAGAAATATCATCTATTACTGGTATGACTATATCAAATATAAAGGTAACGGCTTTTCGTGCTAGAAAAAAGCTATCAGAAATACTTAATAATATGATGTAGCAAGGATATGTTATGAAAGAAAAGGAAAATGAAAAAGATTTGGAAAATATATTAAAATTATTAAAACATAATGCACCATTACCAAAAGATGATTTTACAAGTAATATAATGGAGCGTATAAAAAATGACAGTAGTTTTGATGATAATATTTTAAAACTAGATAAAACAGAAGATATGCTAGAAAGTCTTGCATTTGTAAATGCAAAAATGCCAAGAGATGATTTTACAAATAATGTTATGGCAAGAATAAAAGCAGAGCAATCTTTTAAATATAGTGAAGAAAATATTGATGATATATTAAATATTCTTTCAAAACAGCCTGTTTTAGAACCATCTACTGATTTTACAAACAGTGTGATTGCAAAAATAAATAAAGTAGATAATGAAAATAATATTGTATCATTTGAAAAAGTATATAAAAAATTCTTAATAGGTTCCATTGTTGCAGCAGCTGCAACTGTGCTTTTAGCTTTTAATATGTTTTCAAACTATGACCCTGCAATGGCAGAGTTTATGGTAACAAATTATTTTACTGCGGGGCTGTATAGATAAATGATAATAAAAAAAACTGTTAAATTTATATTTGCATTTTTGACTATATTTATACTTGGTGCATTAACTGGTGCATCTTTAATGCCGATAGTATTTAATAAAACTGCTGGCAACCCTTATTCTATTAATGTTTTATCTGATAGAATATATAATACTCATCTTTTAAAAAATGCAGGGCTTACACCAGACCAAAAAGTAGCCCTTGATGAGCTTTCTGCCGAATATGTTTTAAAATATACAGCAGAAAGAGATATGTTTATGGCAAAACGTAGAACTTTATATAGTGAATTTAAATTTGATTTAGAGAAAATTCTTACTTCTTCCCAGTATGCTAGTTTTGTAAATAAATCAGATAATCTTATAAAAGAAAGAGAGCTTTATAATAAAGGTATAGAAGATAAATGGCGTGCTGAAAGAAATAAAAAAACAGATAAGCAGTTACAGTTATCAGGTTATGAGAAAAAATTAAAATACATTACTCTTTCTGTTCCCGCAGATAATATTATACCTAATGAATTAGAAGAAATTAATAATAAAGCCACTTTTGATTTTTTAAATAGGTATATGATAGATAGAGTAAAATATAATTGGAGCACTTATACTGTATATCATGAAGTAACAAATGATAAAGACATAAATATAGAAGAAGATATAGAACCGTAAATTTATTTATTTTCAAATGCTTTATTAACTGCATTAATCATACTTTGCCTATTTTCTTCTATACTTGTAGTGATTTCTTTTTTATATTCTTCTCTATTAACAGCTTCTTCCAACTTTAAAAGCCCTTTATCTATTGCTACACCTGTTGCTGTTCCTATGGCTGCACCACCTATTGGAGAAGTAAAAATTGATGAAACAGCACCTGCTGCCACTCCCGCAGCCACACTAACAGTTTTTCCTGCTGCTGCCTTGGCTGCTGCTTTTGCAGCTACTTTAAAACCTGTTTTTGCTGCTACTTTACTTGCTATTGTGCCAGCTATTGCACCAACTGCTAACCCGCCACCTGTTGAGGCTATCACTCTTTTTTTAATATCAAGTAGTGGCTGTATTTCTATTATACTATATATATTATCAATATTAATATTTTCAGTAACAGAGTATAAGGCATCTTTTTTTGTTATTTTATTTTCTTCTAGTATTGTATTTATGTCATTTTGTAGTTTTGCAATATTTGTTTCTGCTGTATCAAAATTAATAGTTGATGTAATATTATCCATAAGGCTATCTTTTAATTTATCTGCCATATATTCTTCAATAGAGCCAGTAATTAGTTTAAAAATTCTGCTGTATTCTGCTGATAAGCTGTAATACCAATCTAAATATTTATCAGTATTTAAAAGAACTTCGTCATACATTTTATTTATTTCATTTATCATATCATCTTTTGTAGCACCGTATGCAATATCTGATGCTAGCTTGATTTTATTTAATGTGCCAGCATTATACATAACACCATTGATAATTTCCACAGCAACAGTATTTGCTTTAATAGTATTTTCTACAACTTGATTTTTTTCAGTAGCAATATATGTAACAGCAGCAAAAATAGATGGATATATAAAAACTATAAGCAGGGTAATAATAAATGATGGTATAAATTTATTAATTACCGTTTTTTCACTATGTTTTACTGGCATAAATACTTTTATAAGATTTTCTTTTTTAATAAAGAAAAAACTGATAAAGCTAACTATTCCATAAAAAAGAACTCCACCACCACTTAATACTATTAAAAGCATAGTAAAAAACCAAAGTGGAGCAGATTTTACAACTTCTGCATTAAGTATAGTATTTGTTATATTATCAAAAAAATTAATAAAATTACCTATCATATATGCTGTATAATTATGCTGTAATGAGTTTATATTATTATCTAAAAATGCAATATGTATATTTATATCTTTTAAACTATATGATAAAATAGGGAATATAACAGCAGTCAAAAAAGCAGTCATAATATAAGTAAGGCTTTCTATTTTGTAGGGAGCAAATCTATTATTATATATGGCAAGTATTATTTTTGTGCTGAAATATTTTGACAATATAAATAAAGGAAAAATAATCAATAAGCATAAATATTCAATACTTGAAAATAAATATATTCTAACTGGTATAATAAAAGAAAGAATAAGAGCAGTAATAATGATAATAATATAACCAAAAGTTTTGCCTGATAATAACCTATATAATTTTTTACTTTCTTCATATTCTATTAATTTTATTTCTTTTTTTAAGCTAAATCTTGCTGTCCTATTTAATATAATAGGAATAGCTATAATTAATATACTTAAAGCATATATAAGCGAACCAAAATATTGAATAAATGCACCAGCAAAATATAAAATAATAAATCCACATAAAAACTTTAAAATTGATAAACCTATATTTTTCATAGATATAATTTAATAAAGAAGTAATAATCTGTCTAGTATAATTTTATTATATGTATTTTCTATTATATATCCTTGTAAATTTGTAGGATTTTTAAATAATCCTTATATTTCTATTGATTTTTTATTTTATCTAGTCATATTATATATAAAAATATATTAAATGGAGAAGTATATGAAAATAGCAGAAAATATGTTAGAATTAATAGGTAATACCCCTATTGTAAAAGTTAATAAGATAAATAATACACACGCATCTATTTATGCAAAGTTAGAATTATTTAATCCATTTTCTAGTGTAAAAGATAGAGTTGGTCTTGCTATGATAGAGCAGGCAGAGCAAGATGGTCTTTTAAAAAAAGGTGGAGTAATTGTTGAACCAACAAGTGGAAATACTGGTATTGGTCTTGCGGGAGTAGCTAGCATAAAAGGATACCGTATAATACTTACTATGCCTGAAACTATGAGTATAGAAAGGCGTAAATTACTTTCTACTTTTGGTGCTGAAATAGTCTTAACAGAAGGCAGTAAAGGTATGAGTGGAGCTGTTGCAAAAGCAGAAGAGCTTGTAAAAGAAATAGATGGTGCATTTATGCCACAGCAGTTTAAAAATAAAGCTAATAGTAATATTCATAAAAAAACTACTGCCAAAGAAATATATGATGATATGGATGGCAATGTTGATATTTTTATTTCAGCAGTAGGCACAGGTGGCACGATTACTGGTGTTGGTGAATATTTAAAAGAAAAAAATAGCAATGTGAAAGTAATAGCAGTTGAGCCGTCTGCATCACCTGTTTTGTCTGGCGGTAAAGCAGGACCACATAAAATACAGGGAATAGGTGCTGGATTTGTGCCAGATGTGCTAAATACTAATATATATGATGAAATAGTGCAGATTACTAATGAAGAAGCATATAGTATGGCAAAAGATTTAGCAAAAAAAGAAGGAATGTTGGTTGGTATATCATCAGGTGCAGCAATGGCAGCAGCATTAAAAGTAGCAGAAAGGAAAGAAAATGCAGGCAAAAATATTGTTGTGCTTTTAGCAGATACTGGTGAAAGATACCTTTCTGTATTATCTGAATAATAAGTTACGGATATTATATTGAATAATAAATTACGAAAAAAAGCATTAGATATATTAATAAAATTTCCAAGTATTTCTTCTTATGAGCTTGCAAATATACTGTGTATAGATGAAAGGCAAGCTCGTAAATTAATTAAAAATCTTCCACAGGATATTATTGAAGAAAATATTAGAAATATAAAAAAAGATAAAAAAGATGAAAAGCAGATTAATAAAAAAAGTGAATTAGGTGCTACCTTAAAAGGCACAGTCTCTATTCATAAAGATGGATATGGCTTTTTTATACCTGATGATAAAAATATAGATGATGCTTTTATTCACCCTAAAAAATTAAAGGGAGCAAGTCATAATGATATATGTCTTGCCCGCATAGGTATATATAAAGGTAAGCGGGAAGCTGAAATAATACAAATAATTGAAAGGGGTATTACTCAGGTTGTGGGAATTGTAGAAAAATATAAAAATTCTTACCGCATTATCCCTTTTTCAAGGAATTTTCAAGGTCATATTATTATTAAAAATAGTAATCAACAGTTATTTGATGATGATGTAGTAATATGTAAAATTGAAAAATATCCATCACAACGCCATGTAGCTTCTGGCAAAGTTATAGAAAAAATAGGCACATTAAGTGATAAAGATATTGATAATAAAATAGTTATGTTTAAGTATGCTTTATCAACTGATTTTAGTGCAGAAGTTATGCAGGAATGTAGCAAAATTGAAGATGGTAGTTTTAAAATAAATAAGAAAAATTTAACAGATTTTAGAGATATTTATACTGTTACAATAGATGGAGAAACTGCCCGAGATTTTGATGATGCAATTAGTATATTTAAGAAAGGTTCTGAATATGAGCTTTATGTCCATATTGCAGATGTATCAAGGTATGTAGAACGGGGTAGCAATTTAAATAATGAAACAATGCAACGAGGAACAAGTGTATATTTTCCAGAATTTGCAATTCCAATGTTACCAGAAGTGCTTTCAAATGGAGTATGTAGTTTAGTTCCCAATGAAGATAGATATACTGTTACATGTAGAATGGTTTTTGATAAAAATGGCTATAAAAAAGAAGCAGAATTTTATCGCTCTATTATTAATTCTAATCACAGACTTACATATAATTATGTAAATGATATATTTGATAATAAAGCAGAAAGTAATGATGATAAATTAACCCCATTTTTAATGGTTGCAAAAGAATTAACTGAAATATTGCTTGCAAAACGAGAAAAAGATGGTGTTATTGATTTTGATTTGCCAGAAGCAGAGTTTATATTTGATAATCATGGGGATATTATAGATATTAAACCACAAGAAAGAGGATATGCAGAAAGGCTTATAGAATGCTTTATGATTGCAGCAAATGAATCTACTGCTGAATACTTTGAAGAACATGGGCTAAAAGGTATATATAGAGTTCATGGTGAGCCAGATGTAAAAAAAATTGATGACTGGATAGAAATGGCTAGAAATTTTGGCTTGAAAGTGCCACCTATTGATTATCCTGTTACACCAGAAACTGTATCAGCATTAAGTAAAATTGCTTCATCATCAAAACATGCTGACCTTTTAGGTTCTCTTCTTATTCGTAGCCTAATGCGTGCTGAATATACAACTGAAAATAACGGACATTTTGGACTTGCTTCTAGTGCATATACCCATTTTACAAGCCCTATACGACGCTATCCTGATTTATTAGTGCATAGAGCATTACTTTCAGGGCTTAAATTAGGCAATATAAGTGAACCACTTGATGAATTAAAAGAGCTTGCTATCCACTGTTCAAAAATGGAAAGGGTAGCCCAAGATGCTGAACATGATATATGTGCTTTTAAAAAACTGGAATATATTGCTAGCCATTATGATGATATTTTTACTGGTTATATTAATAGAATAACAGTAAATGGCATATTTATATATATAGATAAACTTATGATGACTGGTTATATTGATTATGCTTATATTGATTTTGATGTGTTTTATAAATATGGAGAATCAGCAATTGGAGATAAAAGTGGAGAGCGATATAGAGTAGGGGATAAAATAAGAGTTATACCATATAAAATTGATATTACTACATTACAGGCAGATTTTACAATATATAGGAAAAAAGGCAAGAAAAAGTAATATTAATATAAATATTTATGAAGTTTTATATAGTAAGGGATAGTATTAGTATCTTTTTTATCTTATTTCAAACCGTTCATCTGCACTAATTTCAAATACTGGAATAATTAATTCACCACCTTCTAACTCTTCTATTTTTTTACCTTCTGCAATTATACTATTAATAGAAAAACTCATACTTATAAAATTATTATATATTATATCACGCACTTCTGTATTTTCATAGCTATCAAATATTTCCCATATTGCTCTATATATTCTGCTGTAATCAGAAAATTGAGTATAATGTATAGTTATTGGTTCTTCGCTTTCCTGCATATATATAACTATACTTTCAGGAAAAGCAACATTGTCATATAAGTTCACAGCAAATATTTCTGGAATAAAAAGTAATGCTTCAATACATAGTGTAAAATCATTAACTTCATCATCTAGTTTTGTGATAAGATAGTAAAAAGCATCTTCTACATCTCCATGTTCTTCTTCATCAAATGGTTTTAAGTCATATATAACAGAGCATATTTTTTTTATCTTATTTTTTAATTCTACATACCCTTCTTTTCCTTCATATTTATAAGGAAGTCGTGTCCCTTCATCTTGTGTAAGTATTATATACTGCCTGATAGTATAAAAATTATCTGATATATTAAGATTATCAATATAATCACCTATTATATTGCTTAACTTATTAGAATATATGTCATCAATATAGCATTCACTAACAATACTACCTGCAAATTTAGCTGCATATATTTTTATACAAATAGTTTTTTGATTACCAATAAATTTATATAATATTCCTTCAATCTGTTTCCAAAGGACTAAATCATCTAAATTTTCAGATTTTGCTTTATCTCTTGCTATAAGTGGCGGGTTATAATAAACATTCCAGTTATGAAAATGATTATTAAATTCAGATGAGTATGTAATATTTGTATCTTTTTTTCCTAATATACTATTAATAGTCTGTAATAATGATGCAGTAAAAGTGCCAACAGCAATAAATACTGCTTCATGTATATTTTCACCTGCTCCAAAAGTTAATTCTTTTATGCTATTATCAAAAACTGGGCAGGTAATATTCCATTCTATTTCTATTTTATCATTATCCAAAGTAATAATTACTGGTCTTATTACAAGCATCCATTCAGGAACATAGATACTATTATCTGCAACAATGTCTTCTTGTGGCAAAGTTCTATGCAATAGATTAAAAAGTATAAAATCAAGAGTATCATTTTTAGAAAGATTTTTACTATTATAAAACTTTTCTTTTATTTTTTTAGATTTTATAATATATTCACATTCGCCAATAAAATAATTAATATTAAACTCTCGCCATTTATCAGCACTTTCTTTTGTTTTTGGTATAAGCTCCATTGTTTTTTTAAAATGTTTTAATGCTTCTTCTTCATTATCTGCATAAAAATATGCAAAACCAGCACGATAATGCCAAAGAGGGTCATTTTCGCCCATATCTTTTATGGAAAGTAGTAGTGAAAGCCCTTTATTAATATATTGATTATCGTTATCAGATATAATAGGCATATTACAGTATGCTCGGGCTAAAAGACATTTTAACTCATAATTTAATGGCTGAACTTGACTTTCTATAAGTTTTATTATTTCAGCATGTTTTTCTTCACAATGAAGTTTTTCTACTTTTTTTAAAATATTTTGTTTCATATACTCATTTGCAGTGGTCTTTCACTGTATTTTTAATCATATTTACAAACCTATTAAGAGCATCTGCAATACCATCTTCATAAGTATCTGCATCCCCATCAATAGTATATTTTTGAGAATAGCTATCAGGATATACTATTTCAAATATTAGTTTTGCACCACTTTTACGAAGATTATCTATTAATATTGTTAAGTTAATACTATATTTTGGAAAAAATAATTCTAATTTATTATCATCTATGTTGCATACAGCCATTTTACTATCTTTTGAAGCATTTTTTAAAACAATAAAGACAACTGCCAAAGCTCTCTCGTATAATGCTTCTTTACAGCTTTTAATAAAATGTTGCATATTCATTAAGTCAGCAAATTCTTTATCATTTTTAAACATTCTTGTTATTTTATCAAAATACTCTATGGCATACTCTTCTTGATTAATCATAAAATAGATTTTACCAGTCAAATATAGCCACTGCATATCATATTCGCCATCATCTGATATTGATTTTAATATTTTTAGAGCATTGCGGTAATTATCATCAATATTATCGCTTTCAATATCATCACTATATGATAATGCTAATAAATACTGCAACTGATAAGTCAGCTGTTCTTGTGGAATTGATTTAATTAATGAAATAACTTTGTTGTATTCTCCCTCGTTATATAGGGCTTCTGCGTTTGTAACTAATTCTTCATTTGTCATAAATAAACCTTATAAAACTTTTTTTATATTTTTAATTATAGTCAATATTGAAAAAAAAGCAACAATTTGATTAAATTACATTAAAATTTTTGCTATCTGCCTGTATAAATAAGGCTAACAGGCAGAAATATTAATGTATAATAGATTAAACTTTAAACTGTCCTACAAGCCTTTTTAATGCTTCTGTTCTTTCTTGTAGATGGTCTACTGTGATAGAAATTTCATTTACAGCAGCATTGCTTTCTTCTATACCACTTGCAATGGCCTGAGTTTTATCTGTTACGCCAGCAACTGTTTGATGTTGCACATTAAACCCTTCCATTAGTTGATAAGTAGAGTTTGCCATATTATTAACACCACCTACAACTTGTGAAAATGATGATGTAGTTGTTTCAATTACTTCTACACCACTTGTAACACTTAATGTGGCAGATGACATCTCTTTTGATGCCTGTTCTGATTCATTTTGTAAAGTCGATATAATTTTTTCTATTTCACTTGTAGATTTTGTTGTGCGTTCTGCAAGTTTGCGGACTTCATCAGCAACTACTGCAAAGCCTCTACCAGCTTCCCCTGCTCTTGCTGCTTCAATAGCTGCATTTAATGCAAGTAAGTTTGTTTGGTCTGCAATATCATTAATGACAGTAAGTATTGCACCTATTTGTGTAGAACATTCTAAAAGATTATTAATAGTATCTGATAAATGTGTTGTTTTAGTATTAATATCAAGCATAGTATTTTTAATGTCAGTTAATGAATTTTGTCCGTTTGTAGTAGCTTCTGTTGTTGTATTTATTACTTGTAGTGCAGAATTTAATTCATTTGTTGCCACTTCTGATTGGCTTGTAATATTATTCATATCTACCACAATACTATTAACCTGTTCAGTTTGTGCATTAAATGTTGCAGAAAGCTCTTCAATAGTTGCTGCCAGCTGGTTATTGCCTGAGGCAACTTCATTAGTAGAGTTTTTTACTTCACTTACTATTTCCTGCACATTGCCTATAAATGTATTAAAATATTGTGCTAAATCTGAAATTTCATCATTGCTATGTGTTTTTAATCTAATAGTTAAATCTCTATCACCAGTTGTTAAATCTTTTGCAGTATCTACAAAATTATGCAGTGGCTTTATTACAGAAGTATAAGTGATAACAGCAGCAACAGCTACTACTATAACAGTAATTAAAAGAATAGTTATTATTACATAGTTTGTAGATTTAAGTGATATGACTGAATAAGATGCTTTATTTTGTATAATAGTATTGATTGAACCTGAAATTTGTTGGCTGATACCTGTAAGCATAGCAGCACTTTCAACTCTTTTTTCATTAGAAGATGCTCTTAATTCATAAGCAGCAACTATATCTTTATATATTTTTTCACTTTCAGCTAATATTTTAAGCATTTCATCAATAGCATTAAGTGATGCTCTATTTACTATATTATTTTGAACATCGCTAATATCTTTTTTAACATTTACTAATAATGAACCCATTTTTTCAAGCTCTTTTAAATCGCCAGTATATCGTGCAGTTGCAAATATTTCTAATGCAAGGCTTGTATTGATAGCAATATTTGCAATACGAGAATAGTTTGCAAAATATCGCATAGCAACTTGTGGGTCATTAGTGTTATTTCTAACTACATTTGCAACATTTACCCGTAAATTATCAATAGCATCTAAAAATCTATGGGTAATTTTAATAAATTCCTGCTCTTTTGGAACAATGTTATGTCTAATGTCAATTTGACTGGTAGCAGTATCAAGGTAAGTGGTAACAGCATTTTGAAATTCAGGAAAAACAGTCATTACTTCTGGAACTAATGATGCGGCATATTTATCAGCAAGTAATGTTTGCATTTTTTTCAAATCATCATAAGCATTATTTTTTGATTTCATAATTTCATCATAGTTTTCTTGATTAGGTCTTATGATATATTCTCTAAATACTCTGCGAACATCTTCAATTTTACTGTTTAATGTATTATTATAATCAAATAAATCTATATATACATTACTAATGTCAGAGGCAATATTTCCTGCATTTTTAGTGGATATAAAAGAATAAATACCCATAATGAAGGAAACAAGTGTTATGACGGATAAAATAGAAAAGATTTTTGCTGCAATAGTTATTTTAAATTTAGAACTCATAAGACCTCCCAACTTTTTTAAATGGTAAAAACCATACAATATATTATAGGAAATATATAATGTGTCAAGGAAAAATATTTTTGATACAGGCTGTGAAAATAAGAATTTATACATAAAATATAAATATGTTTAAATCAGTATTTAAAGAAATTGTTAAATATTTACTTTTAAAAAAAAATACATTATAAATTAAGTAAGGGTAGTGTTATGAAGAATAATAATCGTAGAATTGATGGAAGATTTTGGTTCACTAATAATGGTGAATATTTTGCAGGTAGAGGTCGTATAGAGCTTTTAAAGCATATTAAAGAAACAGGTTCTATTGCTCAGGCTGCAAAAGTTATGGGAATGAGTTATAAAGCAGCATGGGATAGTGTTGATACTATGAATAAAATGACTGGGCAAGCACTTGTATTAAGAACAAGTGGTGGCAGGCATGGTGGTGGTAGCAAGATTACAGAAGCAGGTCTTGAATTTATAGAAAGATATGATAAATATACAGAAACTTTTGAGAAAGTTCTTTCCATTATTGATACTAACCCAGATATAGAAAGTATAATTAACAGCTTTGATATAAAATCATCTGCTGATAATTCATATCATGGCAAAGTATCAAATATTGCAGAAGGTGCCATATATTCTATGGTGGAAGTAGACTGTGATATTTTTAAAATATATGCTTCTATCTCTAAAAGTAGCATAGAGCGGATGGGATTAACTACTGGCGATACTGTATCAGCTTTAATTAATTCTAACCAGCTTATATTATCCCTTGATGATACTATCCAGTTAAGTTGCAGAAATAAATTTAAAGGAACTGTTAATTCTGTCAAAAAAGGTGCAGTCAACAGCGAAGTATTTATTGGTTTAGATAACGGTGGTAAATTATGTGTAGTAGTAACTAATGACAGTATAGATATTATGAATATATCCTATGGAAATAAAGTATCAGCGTTTTGTAAAGCATCTTCTGTGCTTTTAGTTAAAAGAGTATCTTTGTGACAAAAAGCTATATTATTTTTTTGCAGTGTTTTTGTTTTGGCATATTATTATTTATGTGTGATTTTGTGTATGCTAAACATATAGTAGATGAAGCTGTAATAGATAATTCGCCATATTTAAAGCCATATAAAAAACATAAATTAATTCTTTTATCAGATAATGATGCTTATTTTAATACATATAGTGATAAGTATTATACAGCAGCTCACAGAATAGAATATATTTCTCCAGAATGGGATTTCCATAATGAAGATAATAAAAGCAAAGCATCATGGCTTGGCAAAATTTCAGTTTATCCTAAAAATAATATAACAAGTTATTTTGTAAGCATTTCTCAGGAAATATATACACCTGATGATAAGTCTATTAATGTTAGCCCCGATGATTACCCATACGCAGGCAGTTTATATTTTTCTATTGGAGTAAATCAAAGACGGGATACATCTTTTGAGCGTATTTGGGTGGATATTGGTGTAGTTGGCAAATATTCTTTTGCAGAAAATGTGCAGAATGGTATCCATTCATCAGTTAATGCAGAACATAACTCTACTCTTCCATGGAGTAATCAGGTAGGTGATGAATTTATTTTTAATCTTCATTATAGCTGGACTGGAAAACTTCGTATATTTAATACAAATATTATAAGCTGTCATTTACTACCATCTGCTGCTATATCACTAGGTAATGCTAATACTTTTCTTGATTTAAATATGAGATTAAAGATAGGTCATAATTTAGATGCTTCATTTGGAATACCAAAAATGAATTTTGGGCAAGATTTTAATGGTGTAATAAGTGATGACTTTTCTATTTATTTGTGGGGGGGCATGGGTTATAGATTTACAGCACGAAATATATATATCCAAGGTAACACATGGGAAGACCCATTCAGGCATAACATTGACCCATTTGTTCATTATTTTGAGGGCGGGCTTGCAATAGCTTATAAAGGCTTTGAGCTTGCTTATAGTATAACTTACAAAAGTAAAGAATATTATAACCAGCCATCAGACCACACTTTTGGCTCTATAATGATTAGTTTTGCAATATAATTTATGAATGGTTAATAATTAAAACATCACCATTTTCAATAACAGTATTTCCTCGTGGTATAATAACAGTATTTTCTCTTTGTATCATAACTATTAACATATTTTCTTCTGCTTTTATTTCTGCCACCTTTTTTCCTAATAGCTGGCTTGCACTATCAATATGTTTTTCAGATATTCTAACACCTTCAATATTATCACCAGCTTTTGCACATAATATTAATGTATCATTATTTTTAAGAACAGTAGAGCCTTTTGGGACGATTTTTTTTGTTCCCCGTTGTAACATAGCAATAATAGTATCAGGTGGAAGTGTAATATCTTTTACAGCCATCTCATGCCACGGATGTCCCTCTGATATAGTGCTTTTTATAAATTTCACAGGGACTTCATCAGAATAATCTGTAAATGTTTTCATAACATCTTCACTATTATCTATCATATTTAATTTTTTCGCAGCAAAAGGTATAAGCGAGCCTTGAAAAAGTATAGAAAAAAGCACTATTAAAAATACAATATTAAAAATATCATTTCCTGTATATTCAGTATTTGCAGAAAGTCCATTTTGTGCCATTATAGCAAACACAATAGATGCAGCCCCTCTAAGTCCTGAAAAGGATACAAGCAGTTGCTGGCTAAAACTTGCTTTTAGTGGGGAAAGAAGTGCAAAAACTGATGCTGGTCTTGCAATAAATGTTAAAAATAATGCAATCAGTAGTGCTGGTAGTATATATTTTGGAAATTGTGATGGGAATGATAAAAGCCCAAGCAAAAAGAAAAGTAACATCTGCATAAGGTCTGTAAGCCCATCAAAAAAATATACAAGTGGTTTTTTATCACTAAATTTAGTATTTCCAAGCACAATACCAACAATATATGCACTTAAAAATCCATTACCACCAATAAATGCTGGCAGTGAATATGAAAGCAATGCAACTGCTACAACAAAAATCATTTTCATACCACTTGAAGAAAAATTATACTTTTGTATAACTTTAACAGCTCCAAAAGCTATAATAGCACCAGCAGCAATGCCATATACCACCTGAGCAAAAAGCATATATGCAAATGAGCCTGCATTAAAATTACCAGTAATCATTGTAATAAGTATAATAGTAAGCATATATGCAGCAGGGTCGTTGCTTCCGCTTTCAAGTTCTAATAACGGTGCAGTGCCTTCTTTTAAGTTAAGCCTTTTAGAGCGTAATATGGAAAAAACAGATGCAGCATCTGTTGAACTGATAACTGAACCAAGTAAAAAACTAATTAAAAGAGGCATACCTATAACATAATAGCAGAAAAGCCCTGTGATTATAGCAGTCATCACAACGCCAAGAGTTGAAAGCATTGTTGCTTTTAGAACCACAGGTTTTGCAGTAGCCCATTTTGTGCCGAAACCACCATAAAATATAATAAAAATAAGGGCAATAGTAGCAATCTGCTCCATAATAACATAGTTATCAAAAGGTATTTTAAAAATACCATCAGAGCCAAAAAGCATACCAAGTATTATAAAGGCAAGCAGCATAGGCATACCAAGTCTGCTTGATACTTTTGTAAGCATAATACACAGCACTAAAACGAAAGATAAAATTAAAAGTGTTGATGTCATAAAGTAACCCAATTTTTATATATTTTTAATAAGTCTTACCATATCTTTTAAAATAATGCCATTATCAATTACTGGCAATTCATAGTTATCCACAAAAAAATTTTTTATAGTTTTTTGATATTCATATCCTAATTTTTTATAATATTTCATAAGTTGTTCTGATGTGCCTATTTCCATATATTTATATCCACAAAGTTTTGCCTGACATTCTGCCATAGAAATAAGCGATTTTCCAATAGACATATTTTGATATTTTTCAAGCACTGCTAAATTAATAATTTCAGCAGTAATGTTATTATGAAATACTAAAAGGCATTCACCAACAAACTCTACTCCATAGAATGCACCAAATAATAATCCTTTTGATAAATATGTATCAACTAATTTTTTAGATGGGTCTGCATCGAGTAATAGATGATATGGTATTTCAAGCTCTTTCGGATATTGTTTAATAATAAGCATTATTCATCTAAAAATTGTTTTTTTAGTCGTTTATCTTTTATATAAATCTGTTTAATATTTGGTGCTCTTTCATCTTTTCGCTCATCTATTTCAAAAAGCTGTATAGATTTAACTAAATCTTTTAATTTTGCATATCCATAGTTACGGGCATCAAATTCTGGCGACTGTTTTGTAATATGCTGACCTATTTCGCCTAAAAAAGCCCAGCCATTCTCATCCATTGAGGCAATAACAGCAGAACGCAGTAGATTAACAAGACGGGTATCCATTTTTAATTCATTTGTAGTTTTTCTTTTAACCTGCTTTTGTTTTGTTTCTTTATCATTATTTTCACTATCTGTTTCATCATCTAAATCTTGCAAAATTTCAGTATAAATAAATTTATCGCAAGCACTTATAAATGGTTGAGGCGTTTTTTGTTCCCCAAAACCATAAACATTTAATCCGCCCTCTCGTATGCGGGAAGCAAGGCGTGTAAAATCACTATCACTTGATACAATACAAAAACCATCAAATTTATCACTATACAGCAAATCCATTGCATCAATAATCATTGCACTATCTGTGGAATTTTTGCCTTTTGTATATCCAAACTGTTGTATAGGCTGTAAAGCATGTTCTAATAAAATATCTTTCCAGCCCTTTAAATTAGGATTTGTCCAATCCCCATATATTCTTTTTACATGAGCAGTGCCATATTTTGCAATTTCTGCCATAAGCCCATATATTATACTTGGAGATGCGTTATCTGCATCTATTAAAACAACTAATTTTTGTTGTGAGTTATTAATATCTTTTGTCATCATATTTCATTTAAAAATTTCACACCATAGCTTGTATATATTGTTGCAAACTGTAATGCTCGTTTTAGTTTCTCCTGATAAAATAATGATAATGAAGCAGGTGAAATATAGCTTGTAACTTTATGATTATTTACTGATTGATTTACCTGTTCATTAATTAAAGTTTCTGTAATAGTATCAAAAGCAATAATAGCCTGAGTTGCAATTTCTTCTGATATTATTTTTTTTCTTTCTAAATGTTCTATACGCTCTACTGTTCCCATATCTGTTATACCAGCATATATTGATAATAGTCTTGTAATATTTACAATATAAGCAAGTGCTTGCGTTTTTAAGTTAAACATTCCTTCATATTCCCCATCTTTTTCTACAATAAAACTGCCAAACTGGGAAACAGGTATTTTTATAGCTGGATACTGCCTAACCAAAGATGAAAGAATAGCAGGTCTATCAGCTGCTTTTTTTAATACATAATTTCTAATAGACCATGCAAGTTTAATATCGCCTTCAAGGGCTGCTAAATCAATAAGCATAGCAAATGCGTATTTTTTATCTGATTTATTACCTTTTGATGCCCAAGTGTCTATTTCTTCTATCCATTTAGAATATTTTAACACCATATTAACTGTCATCACATCATCATTACTATTATGTGGATAGTATCCAATATTAACAAGATTTTCATGATATTTTGCTGCAAACTCTAAAAACATTTTTTCAGCCATTTCTGGCACATCATCAGCCAAAATAAATGCGTTATTTATTTGTGGACGCAAATCCATTTCTCGCCTAGCACCAGCACCTAAAAGCAAATAGCAATATAAATAATCAGTTAATTTAAAGTTTTTTTCTTCATTAAATATATCACTTGTAAGTTGAAAGGCTTTTTTATGTATTGCTTTATGGATAGATGACAGTGCAGTTAATTCTTCACGGGAAACTCTTGAAGATGTAGCAAGGGTTTTTGCAACTCTATATATATGTGAAAATACCATTTTTAATTCTTCAAAATTAGTCATATTATCAATATAGGCACAGTATAAATGAGAGTTTTCAAAAAGCATGGTGGAAATATTATGTATAGAAATAATACCTGCTGGTTTAGCATTATACATAACTACGCCATGAGTTTTGCCAGCTATTTGAAGTTCATTTAATGCTTCCATAATAGGAAATTCAGGTGGAAACTTAATAGGGTCTATATCCATATAATTTTCTACATTTTGATTATTAATATTATTTTCTAAATCAACTAAAAATTTTCTTGTAAGGTCAGTTGATGTAACAAGCCCTTTAATAATTTGTTTTCTATTTATCACTAAAAGGCTACTTATTTTATGTTCTTTCATAAGATTTGCTACTTCTACAACTGATGAACCTGTCTGTATAGTGATAACTGGTGAACTCATAATACCTGATACTGTTTGATATGCAGATTGCATTAAAAAAGCATTTGATGAATTATCAAGATGAGTAAGTCTTAATTGAATATCTTTTATAAGCTTACTTCTAAAATCATCAGAAAGTTCCATAAGTCTATATATACAAAGTTCATGGACAAATAATAAATCACAGTCAGATTGTGCCACAGCATTCATTGTATACATTGTTTTTCCTAAAAATGTGGAAAGTCCAACAGGACAATTATGGCATAACACATTTGTTTTAGTATTTGGATGATTTAATAGTATTTCTCCATTAAGAAGAAAATAAATACCTTTATGGTAACGCTCACCTTTTCTAAAAGCCAGCTCGCCAGTAAGAATATGTATTTCTTCAAATCTTGTAATTGTGGATTTAATATCTTCATTGGAAAAGTTTTCAAAAAGATGTTGTTTTTTAAGTTTCTCAATAATAGAATTTGATAGAGTTACTGATTCTTCAAACATTTTTTACCTACTGCTAGTATAATATAAATATTATATATATTATACAAAATAAAAACATAGTTATATTTATAACTAATGTTATTGTAGTAAAACATATATATAATAAAAAATCAATGACAAATGTATATATAATGATATTTGAATGTATTTAAAAAAAGAGTAATTTTTATATTATTATTAATGTTTTTTATCTATTAAAAAATCAATAAGTTTTACATTAAAAATTGTATTTTTGTGTATTTAATTATATTTTGCCTTGTTTTATTTCTAAAAAATATATAATATTTTCAAAATTATACATTATTTAAGGTGAGTATAGTGTTAAATAGTGCAGCATATAGATATATAAATGGTGTTTTGGAAGAAGCGGTGCTTGAAAGTGATATAAGTATGAATGAACTTTTATCTGTTACTGATAATGTGGAGCTTGCAGATAAAAATACTGCTTCTTTTGTATCAGGTGGTCCATGTTTAAATATGCTATTATGGGGTGAAAAGGGTAGTGGTAAATCTACTCTTTTAAGACTGCTTGCATTAAAATATGCACCATTAGGGCTTATAACTATTGAATTTATTGATGAAACGGCAGGGGCAATTTATAATCTTTATAAAATTATAAGAGAACACAGCGATAAAAAATTTCTTTTATTTTTTGATGATATTTCATTTAAAGATGATGATAAATCTTATAGAAGATTTAAATCAGCTATTGAAGGCGGTTTAGAATCAAAACCTAAAAATGTATTATTTGCAGCCACATCAAATAAAAGACATATAGTATCATCTTCATCGCAGGATACTGGGGATATTTATGACAGAGATGAGGCAAATGAACAGACTTCTTTACAAGCAAGATTTGGCTTATCTATTGGTTTTTATCCACTTAATAAAAACAATTATTTAGAAATAGTTAAAATGTATTTAGAAAAGTATAATATAAATATGATTGAGGGCTGGGAAAAAATGGCAGAAACTTATGCTATTGATAGAGGTGGCAGAAGTGGACGCCTTGCAAAACAGTTTGCAGCTTATTTATATTTAACTATACAATAAGGGGGCTAATATGTATATTGAAATCAATTTATCAATTGATAAATCAGGCGGAGAAGATAATATCTCCAAAGTGATTAGTGCAGTTGAAGAAGCAGTAAAAGAAAAATTTCCACAAGCAGAAGTGATTGTCCGTAAAGGTTTTTTTAAAACAATTGACGGAGTTTATTCTGATGACTTATATGCAGAAGGGGAATCAAGACAGATTTTAGAAACTGTTAGAGAAAGAGTATTAAGCTAATAATGCGTTTTATCCTATCTTTTGTTATATTGTTATGTTTAGGTATATATGCTTATGCAGATAACAATGATGCTATATCCACTGATAATATAACAAGAGATAATTTATCAATAAGTGATGATAATATCACAAAAACAACAATTAAGCCTAAACTTGTCCCAGATAGATTAATTAATGATAAAAATACTTTTATGAAAGAGTTTGGTTTTCCCGGACGAGAAGAATTTAAACTAAATATAGATGAAAATGCAGAAGATAAAGGACTTTATGATGATGTAGAAGTTTCTATGCAAAACAGATGGTCTAAAACAAATATATGGGGTAAAGATTTCTTATATATAGAAAGTATGCTTGCAGGTGGTATTTATGGATTTAATTATTTTTCAATAAGGCCAGCAAGTGCTACACAGAAAGAATATATTATTCCTTATGGGGCTTTATCATTAAAATTATTTAGTGGCACAGTTTTTTCTCCAGAGCTTACTATAAAAGATTCTAAATTTAAATTTTCTGAAAGTGCATCAAGTCTTAATGAAGATGAAGATAATTACAATTATTATTATTTAAAATTACCACTTGGGTTTTATATTCCTTTTTTTAGCTGGAAAGCAGAAATGTATTTAGATGGTAGTTATTCAAGTCTTAACAATAATTTTTTAGTCAAAGATAACTTAATGGTGCAGGGTGTTTTATTAGCAAATGGAGATAGTTTTCATTCATCAGCTTCTAACTGGAATGTGCGTCTTTATTTAGATACACCTGTTGTATTAAAGCCATCTATTACAGAATATGCTTATTTTGGCATATATTATGAAGAAACAAGAAGTTCAAGGACAGCAAGAGCTGGAAATGATTATGCTGGTGGATATACACTTTTAGTAGATAGTGTTGCTCGTTCAGGTGGTTTTTTTTATGAAATGCGACAAGATTTATATAAAGGCTTAATGTTTGGCATTAATGTTTATGTAGGTATTGGAGATATTGAAACAAGTAATAAATATGATGTGAAGTATGGCAATACGGAAGGTCTTTTAGCATATAAGGCAGAAATTACTCTTGGTTATCAGCATATATTTAAAGAGTATGGTGTTGGTGTAGCTTTTGATGCAGGTGTAGGGTATGCTGGACTATTGGAATTTATTTATGGTTCAAAAGATGGTCCATATAGTTTAACTCTTGATGGCGATATAAAATATTTTGCAGAAATTAGATTTTTATTTGGATATTAGTGTTTTGATTATCTATTTTTACTTTTAAAATATAATGGAAAATATATAATTTTAGATTTTTTGCCTACAAAATAAGTTTTTAATAAAAGTATAATAAAAGTATAAATACCATTAAAGTATTATTGATTACTTCCGATAAATATTACACAAGGGAAGATGATAAAGAAAAGCTCTTTAAAAAAGTGATAAGTTTTAAAAAAACTATTAAAGTTCATAAAAACTTATCCGATAAGTAAAATGTGAAAAAGATTAGGATAAAAAGCCTACTTAAAACAAGGGGCATTCCTAATTCACAAAACAAATTAATAAGATATATAAAGTGGAAATTATATATCTTTAATAAATTAAGGTATCAAAATAATTGAGCCGATAAGGGAATATCCTTGTCGGCTTTTTTGTTACTTTATTAAAAACTTAATATTATGTATATTAAAAATAAGTGTATATATTTTTAATATATCAGCTAAACAGGTATCAAAATAATTGGGCCGATAAGAGAATATTCTTATCGGCTTTTTTTGTTCTGTTCGGCTTTATGCAAGGATGATTTTTTAGGTTATATTTTAATTAATATAGTTGCGTAAAAAGGAAGTGGAGAGCCTGCAATCTTATTATAAAATTCATAACCACACAAACACTAACTTTTTAAAATGATGCAAATTTTTAACAATGTAAATGCGTCTAAAAAAAGTAAAAACAAATTTTAAGGCACAAAACACTTATCTATAAATTATTTGGAGAGATAGTTTATAGTAAAACTGGAGGAATATCATGGCACTTTCAATCGTAAACAACCCAACAGCAATAGGCGCACAAGGTGGCGTAAATAGCGTAAATAGCGCACTTGCAAAAACAATAAAATCCTTATCAACAGGATTAAGAATTAATTCTGCGGCAGATGACGCATCAGGTCTTGCAGTATCAGAAAAATTAAGAGCACAAATATCAGGTTTGAATAAAGCAGCCACTAACGCACAAGATGCAATATCTATGTTACAAACAGCAGAAGGTGCAATGGGTTCAATGACAAGTATGGTGCAAAGAATAAGAGAGCTAGCAGTTCAAGCAGGCGACCCAGCATATACATCAAATGATAGAGCGATGTTACAACTGGAAGTAGACCAGTTAAAAGAAGAAATAGACAGCGTTTCCACATCAACAGAGTTTAACACTAAAAAACTTCTTAATGGTGATGCAGCAGCATTATGGTCAGCTTCTACTGATAATATAGAAGCAATTATCAAAGGTGCAGCAGCAGAGGGTAACTATAAAATATCATACGATGTAGACCCGGGCAGAAATTCAGTATATAAATCAAATATCATGCGTCTTGGTGAAGGCGAAATGTCATACGATATTAATTCAAATTCAACTGGTATTAAAAAACTTGATAATATAACAGGTATGATGAGAGAAGATAATTTAGATATTACAGTGGGTAAAGTAGATGTTGTAGCAAATGATGGCACATCAGCAGCTGGTGCAACAGTTTATAGCCCTATAACAACTTTTAGTGGCTCTGCAACAGATACATATTTTGGAAACAATAATGGTTTAGAAGCATATAGTATTGCAGCCCAAAGTGCAACATTAACTATTAATGGTAACAAAATTTTAACAGCAACAGGAACATATAATTTGTCTGTTAATGGTGTAGATTATACACTTTCATTTGCAACAGCAAATAACACAGTAACATTTACAGCTCCATCTGGCAGTAATGTTTATAGTGCAGATACAGCAGCAGGTGGCACTACAATTACAGCAAATAGTCTTGTGCAAGCTGGACCAACTTCTGCAAATGTTTCAGCATTTACTGGAAATAACAATGGAATAGTTAGTAGTGCTGGTTTAACTAATATGAAAAAAGTTGGCGGAAGTTTTATAGAAATGGAAGTTGTAACAGATGCTTTTAATAATGGTGAAGCACAAGGCTTTCAAGTAAAAATGAGAACAAGAGATGCTGCAACTGGTAATATTAGCGAATGGATGGATATAGCTATAAATTCTGCTGGGCAAACTATCGGCAATACCACATTATTTTCTGCTGGTGTAACACTTTTTAATAATATGACAACTGACAGCGGACAGCTTAAAAAAGGTGATAAAATTTTAGCACAAGCAAGTAATGGTAGCCTTTTCACAGGTTCACAAGCATTAAATGCAACATCAAGTGCATTTGGAACAGTTAAAATTGGCAATGGTGCAACAGTTACTATGCCTAACTTAACAAATTATGATACACCTTCAAAACATACACTATACACTGCTCAAATGGATAAAGCTGGCAATGTATATTTTGGACAAATGGAATTAACTTTTGAAAAAGGTGATGTAATTACTGGCACAGCATCAGTTGATATACTTGGCGAAGGTGATGTTGCAAGCCCATATACAAAACTTTCACAGCTAGCACAGTTCACTAACTCTGATGGCAGAATGATTTTAGACAATACGCAAGAGATTACTATATATGCAGGTAATGGCAAAACAGCAAAAGTTACTCTTGAAGGCAGTGATACAATTGCAGATTTAGAAGATAAATTAACAGCAGCTCTTGTAGACCAGCTAAATATGGGAGCAGACAGCACTAATACAGCAGCTACAACAGTAAATGATAATTTAGTGAAATTTGTTGAAACTCCAACAGGTGGCGACCATGCGGTAGCAGGCACATTTGTTATCCAAAGTGCAATACTTGGAGATAAATCTAACTTAACATTTGTTGGCGATGAAGCAGTGTTATCAGCATTAGGCATTACTCAAATACAAGAAGCACAAGATTCTGCATTAAATGTTAGAGTAACAGATGCTCACACTGGTGCATTTATAGGCGAAGATACTGTTACAGATAATAGATTAAGAAATGTAATTGAAGGGGTAGATGTTATTATAAACCCAGAATCAGCAGCAAATGTTACTTTTGAAAATGGTAAAATGGTATTCCAAGATAAACTTGGTGCAGAAGTAGCATTCTTACACATTAAAGACAACGCTACAAAAGCAGCTGTTGGTGCAAACGAAGGACAAGTAATAGATATATCAATCGGCAGATTAGATACAGTAGGCATGGGAATTGATGGTATAAATGTAGCAACTTTTAATGATGCACAAAAAGCTATAACAAAATTAGATATGGCATTAGAACAAATATCAGCAGCAAGAGCAACAGCTGGTGCACAGATGAATAGGTTAGAATATACAATTACTAATTTAAATACAACAAGAGAAAATATGGTATCAGCAGAAAGCCGTATAAGAGATTTAGATATAGCACAAGCTTCAACTGATTTAGCAGCTCAACAAGTATTATTACAATCAGCAACAGCAATGCTTGCACAAGCTAACCAAATACCAAGCTATGCAGCTCAATTATTACAATAATTATAACATACTCCCCCTAATAAAAAGGGGGAGTATAAAACAAATTTGGCTTTTGTAAAGTAGTTTTATAAAAATATTTTGCAAAATCCAAACAATATATAAAGCAACTCTCCACAGCTTTATATATTTCATAAAAAGTGTAGTGCCAATACACAAAAAAGGGGTTTAGGTCCTCCAGCCTAAACCCTTTTTTTATTTATCTAATTAATGTATTCATTTTGAATTTTTCGCTTATTTCATAGGCTATGAATGACAAATATATTTTTATTAAAAATATTTATAACGACATCTATTATCGCTTTTATTATCTAATAATATAAAAGTATTATTAATTTAATAAATAATAGGTGAAAAATGGCATACTCTAAACAATATGTAATAAAATGTTATAAAAAATATTGTATTCCCATAAGGTATCATTTTATAAGAGTTAGTCTATATCCATATTTTTCTTATAGTCCTGCTAGTTACATGTATAAAATATCCATAAATAATTTTTATGAATATTGGAAAATGTCGTTAATAGATGATATTAATCACTTACTTATTATAAATTATAACATAACTGATAAATTTATTGATAAATATTTTGCATCATACTTTAAAAATATTACAGATATAGATGATGCAATACAACATTACTGCTTATTTACACATGAAATACCGTATGTATTATTTTTTAATAAATTTGAAGAAAATAAAATTATACTTTTAAAAAAATGGCATAAATTAGTAGAATTTTTTAAAATAAAAAAACAATCTAATAAAATAATGACAACAAAGAACTTAAATTATTTAGATAATATAAATATAACTTCTTTTGATTAAGCTATAATAATATAAAACTTTTCGGTCATTTTACTCCCTACTCGAAGCGAAGTGGGATAATTTATTTCGACAGAGCTTGTTTTAAAAATACACGGAAGTATTTTCGAATAATAATTTAATAGTTTTTATCCTATTTTAGCAAATATACACGGGTTATTTTATTATCTTTGCGACTGAATTGTATATGGAGTGATTTTTTGAAATGGTTTGTAGATTTTTGTCTGACTGGAACGAACGATTTTTGTGAGTGTAGGGAGTTTAAATCTACAATGGAAAAAAATCAAGGAATGTTTATACAATTGGAGCATAAGGAATAAAATAACGAAAACTTGATTTATGAGCTGGGCGGCGGTAAGACACTCTAAAATAAATATAATGGAAAATAAATTATAATATTCATATATTTTTAATAAAAATATTAAAGCACAGGGGAGCGAAGCGACGCAAGCATTTTCCGACGAGTAGGCGAGTGCATTTTACGAGGACAAATTTTTCCGAGCGAGTAGCAAGGAATAAAAAAATTTAGCTGGAATGGAAATAAAAATGCGTAGCTGGGTTGTGCTTTCGCGGAGCGATAGACGGATTTACTCCGTCAGAGCGTGTTTTAAAAATTTATTTATTTTAATAATAGAACGGAAAGAGAGGGATTTGAACCCTCGGTGAGTTGCCCCACACACGCTTTCCAGGCGTGCCCCTTAAACCAGACTCGGACACCTTTCCATTAATTGAAATAGTTAAGAAATATATATGTATAAAAGAATAGTAAAAAAATCAAGCAGTAATTTATGAATAAGTAAAATTTAATTTACTTTACGATGTTTATATAAATATTCATCTATTACATTTACAATAGATGAAAGCCGTGTTAAGTTTTTATTTAAATCTTCATATACATCTGTATAGTTATGGTTTTCTACCATAAAGCCAATGCGGGAAAATTCATCACCTAAATATTCAAGTTCATCAAGCACCTGTTGTTCAAATCCGCACCCACTTTCATATATTATTTTAAAAAGTCCATGTGCTTTATAAAGGCAGTCAAGCACATAATCAAGTTTTGCTATATCATTAAGGTTATTAAATTCATTTATATCCATGATGTCACCATTAAGCTTTGCCTACTCTTTCTAATACATTTGAGCCTAGATTAGATTTTTCTTTATTTTTCACAGCCTGTTCAATAGATTTTTCCATAGCTAACTCTGCTTTTCGTCTTTCTGCCTGTAATTCTGCATATTTACGGCGTCTTTCCTGCACTGCTTCAAATGCTGCCATTTTCCGTTCATAATTACGCAAATCAACCATAGTTGCCATATATGCAGCAACACCAAGTATAGCCATTAAAATATCAATCTTATCCATAAATATTCCTCACCTATACAGTAGACTTTTATGATTACAATGAACATAGCTAGACTGTATATATAATATATCTATCGGCAGTTTTATAAGTAAGCTTTAAAAATTTTAAAAATATATAAACTTTTATTCAAAATTTCTTGCTACTGGATATAATAAACCATTCTTTCACAAATTAAAATCAATCTAATTTATGTGATTAGATTAAGTATAATTTATAAACAAATATTTATCAAGTTATAAAAAAATGTTGCAAATAGAAATAATATAGTAAATAATGCCTATAATATAAAATAGACGGAGTATGATATGAAAAAATATATTATTTCCTTAATGCTTATTTTATCAGTTTTGTTTGGCTGTGATGCCTTTGGTATAAAACAAGCTGATAATTCTTCAAGTGAAAGTATTTCACAAAATACAGATGAAAATAGTTCATTATCGTTAGATAATCATATTAGTGCATCTAAGGGACAGCAAGTAGCTTCGGAAGAAATATTAAAATTACAAAAAGAAATAGATGAACTTGTAAATACTATTAATGCAAAAGATACTACAATTAATGAACTTGAAAGTAAATTACAAATGTTAGTAGATGAAAAACAGCGTATAGTTGCAAAATCAGCATCTGTGGAGGCTGAATTATCTAATTTAAAAGAAACTATCAGCACTAATAATCAATATAGAAATATAGCAATTATTATAGCATTTATTTCTATAATTTTTAATGTTTTACTTGCATATCTTTTAGTAAGAAATCGTATAAGAAATAAAAGAGCAGCTTTACCACCAGCAAAAGAAGATATTGTCCATGATACAAGCGATATAGAAAGTAGTAGTAAAGATAGTGAAATAAAATCAGAAGATAATAATGTAAATAATGATGTGGTTTTAAGTGAAAGTGATAATGCAGTTACTCATTCAGAAGAAGATAATAATCAAACTGGAAAAAAACGAGGCAGACCAAAATCTGCTGATAAAAATAATGACAGCGTTGGAAAATCAACATCAAGACGCGGAAGACCGAAAAAAGATAATTAGTGAATAATCAATGCAAAACCCCCTTGTGTGTAAGCATAAGGGGGTTTTACTAAAAAAGGGAGTATATATCAAACATAGAATATTTTTCTGTGTTACAAATTGTATAATATGTGTTATTAAAAGTCAATAGCTAATTTTGGAGAATAATATGGAAAGAATAATATATGCAGTGGGACTTGGTCCCGGTGATTATGAGATGATGACTTTAAAAGCAAAAAAAGTGCTAGAAGAAAGTGATGTGATATTTATAAGTGGTGGAAAAGTTTTTAATGGGTATGATGAAATAAAAAAATTATTAGATAATATTAACTGTGGTAGTAAATTAAAATATTATGAATATCCTGAAAATAAAAACGATAGACAGCAACATATAGAAGATTTTACTGCTGAAACAGTGAAATATTTAGAAAAAGGTATGAAAGTAAGCTATGTAACAATGGGAGATATGACTATATATTCATCATTTCCAGATATATATAGAGAGCTTGCAAAATATGATGTTAAACTAATTGCTGTAACAGGAATATCATCTTGTTTTGCACCTGCTTCTTTAACGGGTAATTCTATTGTGGACTGGCATGATAAAGCAGCAATTATTCCATGCCCTGAAAACTATAATGATATTAATTACCTGCTTGAAACTTTTAAAACAGTTATAATTATGAAAATTTATGATAATGGCTCTACTCTTCAAAAATATATAGAAAGTTATAATCCATCTATTGCCTTTGCTGTATTTAATGCTTATACAGAAAAACAGAGAATATATGATTTAAAAAAAGAATTTCCTTATAATGCTGATGATTTTTCTATGAGTGTTGTAATGATAAAAAGATAATTATTATAATAATTATTTTGCTTTTTTTAAAATAATAACTATAATACATTACAATTATAGTTATATAAGGTGTCTAATGGAAAAATATTTAAATCTGCTATATAATTTATTTATTGTTGATGATAGATATATGCTTTTAGTAAATGGGCTGATTTTTACACTGGGAGTTACATTTGTTGCAGCTGTGATAGGCATTCTTTTAGGAATGCTTTTATCTATTATGATGATAGCAGATTTAAGACCCTTTAAAAATATTCAATCTGAAAAATTTGCTTTTTTAAAAAAATTTAACCCTGTTCCAAAAATAGCTATTTTTTATATAACAATTATACGAGGCACTCCAACAGTGGTGCAACTTTTTATATTAGCTTATGTAATATTTGTAGGTAGGCTTGCAGATACACCAATATTTGTTACAGCAAGCCTTGCTTTTGGTTTAAATTCAGCAGCTTATGTGGCAGAAATTATAAGAGCAGGTATTCAGGGGCTTGATAAAGGGCAAATGGAGGCAGCTCGTGCATTAGGTATGTCATATAAACTTTCTATGCGTGTAGTAGTTATTCCACAGGCTGTTAAAAAAATTATGCCAGCTCTTGTTAGTGAATTTATCGTTCTTTTAAAGGAAACATCAGTTGTTAGTATGATAGGTGGTATGGATTTAACTTTTGGAGCAAAAAGTATAGCCTCTGTTACATATAGAGCAGCAGAGCCATGGATTATGGTAGCTTTAATATATCTAGTTCTTACTACTATATTTACATACTTTATGCGTAAAATAGAAAAGAGGTTAAGAGAAAGTGATTAAAGTTCATAATTTACATAAAAATTTTGGCGACTTACATGTATTAAAAGGTATTGATTTACAGGTTAATCAAGGGGATATTATTGCAATTATTGGACCATCTGGTAGCGGTAAATCTACACTTCTTCATTGCATTAATAAACTTGAAGAACCAACAGTTGGTCATATATTTATTGATAATGAAGATATAATGAGTAATGAATGCAATATTAATGCAGTTAGGCAAAAAGTGGGAATGGTATTTCAACATTTTAATCTTTTTCCACATAAAAAAGTTATAGAAAATATTACACTTGCACCAACACTTGTAAAAAAAGTGCCACAAGCAAAAGCAGTAGAAATAGCTAAAAATCTTCTTAAAAAAGTAGGTCTTGAAGAAAAAGCAGATGTTTATCCTAATAAACTTTCTGGTGGTCAAAAACAGCGTATTGCTATTGCAAGAGCTCTTGCTATGGAGCCAGAAGTTATACTTTTTGATGAGCCAACAAGTGCATTAGACCCTGAAATGATTAAAGAAGTGCTTGATGTTATGAAAGATTTAGCAAAAGAAGGTATGACAATGCTTATTGTTACTCATGAAATGGGCTTTGCTAAAAATGTTGCTAATAGACTTCTTTTTATGGACGAAGGCTTAATAGTAGAAGATACTGACCCTAAAACATTTTTTGAAAATCCAAATAGTGAGAGAGCAAAAGAATTTTTAGATAAAGTATTGAATAAGTAAAATTATTGAAACCTTTATTAAAAATACATAGCTATATTTTTAAGTAATTTTATGCCAACATAAAAATGGCTACTGTTTAGAGCCTATGTAATTTTTATTTCCTTATTGTTTATCATAAAATACCTATATTACTTACCTGTGGTTATTTTCTCATTTATTGTATTAATTTTAGATAAAGAAAATATTTTATTTTTGTTATTTTATACCCTCATTGTTCTTTTATTTATTATGATATTTTTGTAATTTAAAATTTTTTAAAAAATACTTGACTTGGGTAATGTTTTATTGTATAGATAATTAAACATTACATAAGTAATGCTTATTAAAAATTATAAATTTAAACATTATTTAAATAAGTATTTTTTTAACCACTTAAAAACTTAACAAAAGTAATGTTTATATTGGAGGTTATATGCAAAAAGTATTACGACACTCTGTTATGACACGCATTGAACACTGGGGCATAGCCTTATCGGGAATTATGCTCTATGCAACCCATGAAATGCAGGATAAAAGTCTGCATATATACATAGGAATTGCATTTACTTTGTTTTTAGTGCTGCATATTGTAAGGCGATGCTTTACTGGTTTTGATGCTCTTATGAAAAAGGGAGATATTAGTGAAGGACTGCATGTAGTCAAAAGTTTTTTTGTAAAAAATACAGAGATTGAACCACAAGGTAAATTTCTGCCAGAACAACGGGTAGTATATACAGGATGTGGCATACTTTGTATTTTAGTTGCTTTAAGTGGACTTAGCAATATTATTTACTATTATTATCCAGTATTAAGAGATAATTTTATGGTGCTTAGTTTTTGGTATATTCATCATATAACGGCTGCACTATTTGTAATGTTTATTGTTGTGCATATATTTTTCCTGCTTCTTCCAGCTAATAGATATTTAATTGCATCAATGTTCACAGGAAAATTAAGTTCAAAAATTGTGCAAGAAAAACATCCAAAATGGGATTATGAAAAATAGTAGAGTGATAAATGCTCTAAAAATATAAAAAAGAGGTGAAATTATGAAAAAATTAATTATGTTGACATCAGCAGTATTATTTGTAGCATTATCAGTGCAAGCAGCTGATAACAAAAATCTGGCAGAAATCATTGCAGTTGAATATGATAGCACTATTTTAGAAGTTGAAAAAAATACTTTAAAAGTTAATGACAGTGTTTTTATAACACCAGCAGGGGAACAGGAAGGAATTGTTACAACAGTAGATGGCAATATTGTAATATTATCTATTAACAATAATGGTTTTGCAGAAGGAAGCAAAGTCCTTGTAAAAGATGTAGAAAAATTTGGTAAATTAAGGTCAAAAAAAGCAGTAGTTAAAGCAGTTAAATTAAACAGCATTATTTTAGATGTGAAAAATAATGATTTTAAAGTGCAAGATAGAGTAAGTCTTGTTGCAGATGGAAATAAACAGGCAGAAGTTAAAGCTGTTGATAAAGATATAGTTATATTATCATTAAATAATTCGGGATTTGCAGAAGGCAGTAAAGTATGTGTAATAAAAGGCAAAGAAGGATTTAAAGAAAAAAGAAAATAATTTTTTTAAATATTCCCCATAATATTAGATTTAAGGTCCGATTTATATTTTATGTAATGAATGCCTTAAATCTTATTATATTTTTATTAAAGATTTATAGATATTATAATTTATTTCTATTACATTAGGAAAATACCTTTATTATTTTGCTCCCATTATACTCTTTTATTTTAAAATAAGATGAAAAATCTAGCCATTAATAATATAATATTTATTGCATACATATAGTATATAGTATATAATCAAGCCTAAAATTAATTCAATGTTTTAAGAAAATGTATTTCATTTATAACTAATAACGAGGGTAAAATGTTTTTTTCTAAAAAGAGTTATACTGTAAGCATACCAGATAGAAATATTAGTTTAGAAGTTAAATCAGGAACAAATCTGTATAAAGTTTTAGTTGATGAAAACATTATCAATCCTACACTATGTAATGGTGCTGGTCAATGCGGTAAATGCAAAATGCGTTATATTAGTGCAAACCCTCCAAAGCCAGTATATAAAGAAACCCTTATACTTGCAAAAGCAAATATTGATACAGGTTATAGGCTTGCATGTCAGCAGATTATTAAAAATAATATTGAAATAGATATAAGTGAAATATCATCTTCTGCTAAATTTTTCAATGTAGAAAATAAACAAGAGACAAAAGTATATAACGAAAATAGTAACACATTAGAAATTGATAAAAACAATGATAATATTTTACAAGAAGAAACTGATAAATTACACGAAGAAGTAGATGAAACAGTATCAATAAATGATTTTAGTCCAGAGCAATCTTATAATAAAAGCTCTTTTGATTTACGAAAAGAAGAAGGTCCAACTGATGGAATACTTCTTATTCAGCAAAGAAGTGGGATTAGATATTATTGTTATTCAGCAGCTATTGATAATATTGTATCAGAGGGAACACATCCTTATCATGAACCTTTAAGAGATATTATAGATAATGATATGTTACCAGATTTTTTATATACTGAACTTAAAATAAGAGATATAGAAAGAGTTATGGTTTTAATTGAAGGTAATGACAGCTATGGTGCTGAAACAAAAATGGATATGTTTAGATATCTCCATTTTGAAATAGGCACGCAACAGTATGAAATGATAATGCCTCGTGGTAGTAAAAGCTATGATATTACTCATTTTTTTAGAATTTTAAATGCAGATAAGGCAAATCAGTTAATATTTTCTCTTGATATGCTTAACCGTTGTCATTATGCTACACCAAAACTTTTTACAGATATGCACTTTCCATTTTTAAGAAATGATAATCTTGTAGCAGTAAAGCCAAGAGGTCTAAATCCTATTACTATGTTTAATGATAAACTTGAACCAGAATCTGTTGAAAGTAAGGAAAAAGATATTGATGGTATTACATTAACAGCATTTTTACAAGTTATTAAATTAATGCTAAAACATGGTATAATTAATAATAAATTCCAGTTAAAAACTAGAAATGAACTTTCAAAACAAAATGTTCCACTTGGTCTTTCTGTGCGAGTTTATGGACAGGAAAAGCCCGAAGGGTTATATATATATAGAGATAGATTTGCAGAAATTGTTATTACTCAAAGTGAACTTAATGAGATTTATCAGATTAGGTCATATATTCGCTCTGTAATAGATTATACAAGGGATTGTATTGGTGTGGTTGACGGTCTTATTTTTTATACTACACAAAATCATGAGAATTTAATAAACTTAATGTTTGATTTAGAGTTTATACCACGAGAATTTGCAAATAAAGTTATATATCGCCCTGGGGAAGCTACTGTGCAGGCAATAAAACTTTTTAAAGAAATAGATGTTCCTACATTTTTAAAGGTTAATTTTAATAATATAAAACGGATAGATTTACTTGATGATACAGAATTTCAAAAAGCTGCTGTATCAAATTTTTTAGAAATATAATAAGGAAGGTATTTTAATGAGTAATCCAGTATTTAGTGAAAGCACATTTGAAAGAGTTGGTTATAGTTCGGCTCAAAACAGTATGACAGTAAATGGTTCTATTATGAAAACATTTATATTAGGGCTTGTGTTTGTTATGACAAGTTTTGTTGTATATGCTTATTTTCCACATATCTTATCTAGTATGGATGGTAATATAAGAACAATATATATACCTATGATTTTAGCTACTGTAATTGCAGTTATTATTGCTATTAAGCCTGTTACTGCACCATACTTATCTATGGTATATGCTGTTTTAGAAAGTATTTTTGTTACATTACTTTCTATATTTATGAATAATCTGTATAATGGTATTGTTTTTGAAGCAGTAACATATACAATGATTACATTTTTCACTATGCTTATACTTTTTAGATTAGGTGTGATAAAAGCAACTGCTAAATTTAAATCTGTTGTAATTACAGCTACTGCTACCATTGCAATCTCATATATAATTTTATTTGCACTATCATTTTTTGGTATTCGTCCAACATGGTTTTATGGTTCTTCCACATTAAGTATAGTAATTAATGCTGTTGTAATAGTTGTTGCTGCCCTTAATTTAATACTTGATTTTGATTTTATAGTTCAAGGTTCAGAAAGTCAGATGCCAAAATATATGGAATGGTATGCAGCTTTTGGTTTAATGGTAACAATTATTTGGCTTTATATTGAAATATTAAGGATATTAGCAAAATTAAAAGATAGATAACTACTATAATGCTGACTTATATGTCAGCATTTTTTATTTACATGCTTGCCTGTATCCAAGACTACATGCTTTATTAAGATAATTAAGTGCTGTATTAGTATTTTTATCAACACCATGTTTGCCATTATATAAAAGATATCCAATAGTGTAACAGCCTAAGGCGTAATTCATTTTGCATGATTTATCAAAAAAATTTAATGCCTTATTTATATCATGTGGCACACCTTTACTATATAAATATAAAGCCCCAGCATAAAGGCATGATTCTGGATTGCTTGCATTACATTCTTTTATAAGCATTTTATTAGATTTTCTATAATATGCTTCTGATTGGTCAATGTCTTCTGGTATAGCTTTACTTTCAGAATACAGTTTTCCCATCATATAGCATGCCCTACCATTTCCTATTTCACATGATTTAATATAATATCTTGTTGCTTTGATATGGTCTATTTGGCGGGAAAGCCCCATATAGTATATATTAGCAAGAATATAGCAGGCTTCTCCATTTTTTTCATTGCATCCTTTTTCTGCAAAAGCAAATGCTGTAATATAATCTTTATTTTTATATGCAGTTATTCCATCATTTTGATTATTTTTATTACATGCAGATATTAAATAAATTATTATACAAAATATCATCAAAAATATTTTTTTCATACTATCACCATATAATTAACTACTTTAAAGTGCATGCAGAAATATATCCAAGCCTGCACGCTTTATCATAATATCTTAATGCAGAGCCATGATTTTCTTTAACACCATAACCGATAGAATACATATCTCCAAGAAGTTTGCAACCGTATGGGTTATTAAAATCACATGAAGTTATCATATTTTCAAAACTTTTTTCTTTATTTATCCTTGAAACTTTTGTATATCTTTTATACATATTACCAAGATATACACATAAATTACTGGCACCACTTTTACACATTTTATCTGTTTGTAAAACAATATTTTCTATATTATCAAATTCTATAAATTTATAACTATTAAACATATCAAGCAACTTTAAACAGCCGTCTGGATTATGGTTAGAGCATGATTTTTCATAAAAATTAAAAGCCTCTGTTTTATTATCCATTTTATAAAAATAATAATCACCTGCTAAAAGGCAACCTTTTCCATTTTTCATAGAACATGCTTTTTTCATATAGTTTAGACCTTCTTCGTATGGGTCATATATATAGCCATTTATATACATTTCCCCAAGTTGCATACAATCGTTACTTTTATTATCATTACAGTTTTGTAAAAAGATAGTTGAAGCCATTTGATAATAGCTATCTCTTTTTTTATCATTTATATTTACAGACCTGCCTTCATCATACATTTTACCAAGATATACACATGATGCAGGGTATTTATTAACACATCCTTTTGTAAAAAGTTTAAAAGCAGTATTATTATTTTGTTCTGTATATTTTCCTTCAAGAAATACAACACCAAGCAAATTACAACTTTCATAATCTAAATTTTTACAGTTTTTTTCCGCAAGCATTAAAGCTGTTGCAATATTACCATTATCATAGGCTGTTTGAGCATTGTTTAGATAGTATTCTGAAAAATATAAATATGCGTCTGGACCTTTAAATTTTGCACAGCTTGAAATAAAAACAATAAAAAATATTAAAAATATAAAAATTTTACTTTTCATTTGTCCTACTTTTGTTTAAAAATATATTAAGTAAGTGTATAATAAAAGATATAATTTATCAATTAAAAGATTTCTTTATACTTATTTTTGAGGGGCTGATGAAAAAAATAATGGTTATGCTTTTATTTGTATTGTTTTCTTATCCAATACAATCATTATGCAAGCCAACTTTTAATATTTTAGATAATGAATGTGTTGTTTTTATTCAAGGCTCTACTCTTGATAGCAATATAAGTATGCCATTAGAAGTATTTTTAAATACTGTTAGTAAAGCAAATCTTCAAGTATGGTATATTAAAAGAGACCAGTATTCTCGCATTAAATTTAGTAATAATACATATTTAGAACTTGATAATTATCAGGAAACTGTATCAAATATATACCTTTATAAAAAGGGCAGGTCTTATTATAATATAGACTTGCATGATGAAAATGCAGATGTAAAAGTAAATAAATATTTTGGAAGGCAGGTTTTTCCTATATTTGAAAAACGAAGTAGAGTAATATATGAAAAAGAATATCAGGGAGCTATATATATAGATTATAGCCAACAAGAGCTTTATGAACTTTCTAATGGGTATCTTGATGATAATGAATATGAAGTTTATATGCAGGCTCAAAAGCAGATGAAAAATAAGTTACGAATGAATATGCAGATATTAAAAATACCTTATAAAGAAGCTCAGGGAAATGTTAAAACACTTACTTTTCCAAATAAATATAGTATTGATTTAGAAGAAAAGGGTGGTAATGTTATATTGTTTATTCAGGGAAGAGAGCCTTTTATTGTGCCACTTTCATCTTTGGATATTACAAATTTAAATAAATTTTTTAGTCAAGGTAGATAAGTATGGTTTCTTTATTTAAAATGAGTAAATCAGTAAATTATTATGTTAAAGCATACTGCAAAGATGGTGAAGTGGTTACAGGCATTGTTGCAAATTATATAAGGCCAGAGGATAATCCAAATGAAAAAACTGGATTTATTGAAATTGATAAAAAAAGCCATTATATAGTTTTAAAACAGTATGAACTTGATAAACTTGAAATATATAATGCAGCAGGTCAGGAAGTGAGTGCAGAACCATCTACCTTTGATAAGTTTAAATATTTTATGCTTGGAAGAGATATTAATAAATAGTAAAAAGAGGATATGATGAAAAAAATTATTGTTATGGGTGTAGGTAATTATATATTATCTGATGAAGGTATTGGCATACATGTTATAAAAGAGCTTGAAAAAATGCAGTGGCCTGATAATGTGGAAATATATGATTGTGGAACAACAGGAATATTATCTTTCCATAAATTTGTAGAGGCTGATATTTTAATAGCTATTGATGCAATATCTTTAAAAGAAGAACCCGGAACAATAAGAGTATATAGTAAAGACGATATTATGCTTTCAAAAGTGCCAATGAAAATATCTCCACATCAGATAGGATTTCAAGAAACACTTTTTCAGGCAGAGTTGCATTCCCATTCACCAGAAATTGTTACTCTTATTGGTGTAGTTCCAGAATCATACGCAGCGGGAACAGAACTTTCTGAATGTATTGCAGAAGTATTGCCTAATGTTATAGAGATAACTATCCAATATATTAATAAATATATAGAAGAATATAAAAATTGCTAGTTTTGTGCCATACTGATAGTATTAACAGCTTTAAGCAGGTTGTTATATTCTTTTAAAACTTTATTGCTGTATGCTTTTGGCAATCTATTTTCTCTTTTTGCTCTAAACATATTTGCAGGACCCATATTATAAGCTGTTAGTGCATATTCCAAATTGCCATTTGTTTTATTTAAAAGGTATTCCATATATGCAGTTCCTAGCTTTATATTTATTTCTGCATCAAAAAGATTGCTGTTACTAGGTATACCCTTATCAATTTTTTTATTAATATATTGTGCAGTATCTGGTAAAAGTTGCATTAAACCTTTTGCCCCTTTATGTGATTGTGCATTAGTATTAAATGTGCTTTCTACTTGAATAAGTGCAATTATAAGTAATGGGTCAAGATTGTGAATATGAGCCTGTTCTGTAATTATTGAAGCAAGTTTTATACGCTCTTTGCTACTTAATCTTTTTGCAGAACTATGTTGAAGTGCATATTCAGTTAATAAAATATTTTGGTGGTTTGCAATAGCTTTATTTTTTTCATCTAATTCAAGAGAAAGTTTGTTAAGTTGCATAGTATTTTGCATAAGTGATATTTTATATTCATTATTTTTTTTATCAATATATGGAGAAAAAAGTATAGGAAGTATAGTTAAGCAACCAAGCATTACAGCAACCATATAAAATGGTGGAGTAATATGATAGAAAAATTTTTCTAACTTTGAAAAGAAAGTTTTAATCTTCATAATGTATAAGTTAATATAAAATCAATTAGTGTCAAGTGAAAAAAATATAGATTAATCATAATTACACATTTTATATACTTTTAAAGGTGCAATAGTGGAATATACATATAACAATATGATTTTTGATAATATAACAATATGCCAGTTGAAAAATAGCGGATTTCGTTTTGGATGTGATTCACCTATTTTAGCATGGTTCACAAATGCAAAAAATAAGTGGCATATAGCAGATGTTGGTAGTGGAAGTGGTGTTATTGCTGTTTTAATCGCAAAAGCATATAAATGCAAAGTAACAGCCATAGAAATACAACAGGAAATGTTTGAATGTTTAAAACAGACTATATCATTATGCAATATGCAGGATAATATTTCATTAATTAATCAAGATATAAAGCAGATAAAAAAAGCAAAACTTTATGATGCCATAGTATGTAATCCACCATATAGACATGCTGGCACAGGTAAAACAGCAAAAGATGAAGTTGCAAATAAAGCCCGTTTTACAATTACTATGAATATAGAAGATTTAGTCCAGTTTGCAAAGGGTAGCTTAAAACATAATGGCAGACTGTTTTTTTCATACGATGCAGATATGCTAATAGAAGCACTGCATATATGTAAAATTAATAATTTACAACCTAAACGGATATTATTCTTACATAAAGACATTTCATCAAAAGCAAAACTTGTTTTTGTAGAATGTATATTAGCAGGTGGTGAAGAATTATGTATTGAGCCACCACTTTTCCAACAGGGAAGTATAGAAGAAACAAAAAGATATGATGAAATATTTAAAGGAAACTGGGGGAAATAAATAGAATATTTTTTTATTTACAACAGGCAGAAAATGTGATATATGCTTTTTTCTCTTGACGATTATTATTATATTTATTATAATTTGCCACGAATATTTATGGTTATATAATAAGTAGAGTTAGTGATGATTATATATTACGAGCAGGTATCTGATGATGGTCTTATCATTGATGAGGCTTTTTCATTTACCGAAGGCGATGATAAATTTGATATTAAATCTTTTTCAGGTCGCATAGATAAAGCTGGTGATGCTTATGTAGTAACAGGTAAGTTAAATCTGCTTTTTTCATGTCTATGTGATAGATGTTTAGAGCCTGTTAATATGGAAATATCAGAAGATTTAATACTTACTCTTTCACCACTTGGAGAATATCCACCAATGGCACAAGATAGGGAAGATGGTTTATCAGACGAAGAAGCTGGTATGTATATTACTCCAAAAGACCATTTTGATATACATGAGCTTTTAAGAGAAGAAGTATTACTTTTAATACCTGAAAAAAGATTGTGTAAAGAAGATTGTAAAGGAATATGTCAAGGTTGTGGTGCATCCCTTAATACAGAAAAATGCACTTGTGTTAAGCAGACAGATGAACGATGGTCTGCACTTGATAAATTAAAATAGTAAACAATAACCGTTTTTGGTATATAATATAAAATAATAACCATTTTTGGTAAAACAGGGAGAGGAAAATGCCTAATCCAAAACACAAGACAACAAAAAGTAAAGTAGGTATGAGAAGGTCACATCATCATCCATCTACACTTCTTGGTGTTAAATGCGATAACTGTGGTGAGTTAAAACAAGCTCATACTGTATGCCCTGGTTGCGGAACTTACAAAGGTCGTAAAGTAGTGGCAGATATTAAAGAAGTATAGTTATGATTATCGCTGTTGATGCTATGGGCGGTGATAACGCCCCATGCGAAGTTGTAAAAGGTGCTGTTAAGGCTGTTAATGAAAATAATAATTTAGAAGTAATTTTAGTAGGTGATAAAACTGCAATAGAAAAAGAACTTATTGCCTGCACAAAAAATAAACAGCCAAAAATACAGATAATACATACAGATGAATTTATTAATATGGATGACCATCCATCAGAAGTGGTGCGTGGTAAGCGTAAATCATCTATGCACATAGGTTTAAAGCTTGTAAAAGATGGTAAAGCATCAGGTTTTTTTACAGCTGGCAACAGCGGTGCAGCTATGGCTGTTTCAATGGTTGTGTTAGGTTTGCTTGAAGGGATTGCACGACCTGCCATAGGCACAATACTTCCATGTTCAAATAAAAGAGGTTATTTTTTTATGCTGGATGTTGGTGCAAATGTGGACTGTCGTCCTGAACATTTAGTTACATTTGCCATAATGGGCTCAGCTTATGCAAAAAAAGTGCTTCATATTGATAAACCAACAGTTGGTCTTTTAAATAATGGCGAAGAAGAAGGCAAGGGAGATATGCTTAGTAAAACAGTATATCCTATTCTTAAAAAAACTGATGTTATTAATTTTATTGGTAACATTGAGGGAAAAGCCTTATTTAAAGGGGATGCTGATGTAGTAGTGTGTGATGGTTTTGCAGGCAATATTGCATTAAAAGTTAGCCAGTCAGTTGCAAAATATATGACCGCTATGTTAAAACAAGAGCTTCTATCATCTACTGTATCTAAAATAGGTGCCTTACTTTCTAAAAAAGCATTTAACAATTTAAAAAAGAAAACAGATGGTGCTCAATACGGTGGTGCTCCACTGCTTGGAGTTAAAGGGATATGTGTTATAGGGCATGGTTCTTCTAATGAAATAGCAGTTGCAAATGGTATTAGAGTGGCAATGGATGCAGCAGAAAGTAAAATGAATGAAGCAATAGTTGGAGATGTAAGCGATTCTCTTACAAGCATATTAAACTATTAATTTTTTAATGTTAATAATGTTCATAAAATGAATTATTGATATTATATGAAATATGCTGTATAGTGAAACAATATTTAAATAAATTAAATTTATGAAAATTGTATTTATGAAATTGTAAATTTTTATATTGTGTGATTTATTTTGACTTATGTTATTAAAATTATAATAGAGTAATATAAATATAAAGTATAGTATATAAGAAGATTTGATTATTTGCTGTTAAAGTAAAAGACTTTTTATATTATTAGGCAGTTATGCTGTTTATTGATGTTTATAAAATTAAATAAGAAAAAAGATGCTTACAATTATAAGGAACAGTTTTCGTCTTTATACGGCAGATAATGCCACCATTCTTGTTATTCTAGTCTTAATATTATATTTTATCTTATTTTGTAAGTTATGTTTATGGAGAAACTTATGTCAGTAGCTGTTGTATTTCCCGGACAGGGTTCGCAATTTGTGGGTATGGGTAAGGATTTTTATGATAAGTTTGACAGTGTAAAAGAATTTTACTCAAATGCAGACAAGGCGTTAGGGTATAGCCTATCAAATATTATGTTTAATGGTCCTGAAAATGATTTAAAACTTACTCAAAATACTCAACCAGCTCTTGTAACGATGAGTGCGTCTATTTGGTCGCTGATAAAAGAGAAAGTGCAGCCTGTATTTTTTGCTGGTCATTCCTTGGGAGAATATAGTGCAGTATATGCTTCTGGTGGTTTATCTTTTGAAGAAACTGTTAAAGCTGTTCATAATAGAGGCAAGTTTATGCAGAGTGCTGTTCCTGTGGGTGAGGGTGCTATGAGTGCTGTGCTTGGTCTTGATGATGAAACAGTAAGCAAAGTATGTGCTAGTATTTCAAAAGATGGTTATATTGTTGAACCTGCTAATTTTAATTGTGCTGGTCAGGTAGTTATTGCTGGTAGTGCTGATGCTGTTGCTTTTGCAGGCAATGAGCTAAAAAGTGCAGGTGCAAAAAGAGTTGTGCCTCTTCCAGTATCTGCCCCATTCCATTGTTCACTTATGCAAAAAGCAAAAGAAGATATGGCAGAATATTTAAATAATATTACTATAAATGATTTAAATATTACTATAATGAATAATATTGATGCAAAAGTTGAAAAAGCTGGTGCAGATGTAAAAGATGCACTTATCCGTCAAGTAGCTGGCACTGTTAAATGGACGCAGTCTGTTGAAAATATGATTTCATCAGGTGTTACTACTTTTATTGAAGTAGGTGCAGGTTCTGTTCTAACAGGTTTAATTAAAAAAATAAATAAAACAGTTGAAACTATTAATATATCAACTGTTGATGATTTAGGTAAATTATAATATGAAAGATATGTTAAAAGATAAAGTTGCACTTGTAACAGGTGCATCTCGTGGTATAGGTAAGGCGATAGCTATTGCACTTGCATCAAATGGTGCTAGTGTTGCTGTAAATTATTCTAGTAGTGAAAATTCTGCAATTGAAGTTGCTGAAATTATAAAAAATAATGGTGGCAAAGCAGAAATTTATAAAGCAAGAGTTAATGAAGAAAAAGAAGTAGAAGAAATGTTTTCTGCTATTGAAAAATCTCTTGGTGCTGTTGATATTTTAGTAAATAATGCAGGTATAACAAAAGATAATCTTCTTATGCGTATGAAAGTAGAAGATTGGGATAGTGTTATAGATGTTAATTTAAAAGGCACTTTTTTATGCACAAAAAGAGCCGTTAAAAGTATGATGAAAAACCGTTATGGTAAAATAATCAATATATCAAGTGTTGTAGGATTTGCTGGCAATGCAGGTCAGTTTAATTATGCTGCTACAAAAGCAGGTGTTATTGGTATGACAAAATCCGCAGCATTAGAGTGTGCATCTCGTGGTATTAGAGTAAATGCTATTGCACCGGGATTTATTGAGACAGATATGACATCATCACTTCCTGATGATGTAAAGGCTACCTATATGGAAAAAATACCTTTAAAATCACTAGGTAAGCCAGAAGATATAGCAAATGCTGTTGTTTATTTAGCAAGTCCACTTTCTGACTATATGACAGGACAAACATTGCATTTAAATGGTGGTATGTATTTATAACAAATAATTATAATGAAAATAAAACCCGTAAGGGATAAATATTATTTCTGTGAGGAGGAAATAAAATGGCAGATATTGAAACAAGAGTGAAAGAAATTATTGCAGAACAATTAAAAGTTGATGATGTGGCAAATGTTACAAATGAATCTTCTTTTATTGATGATTTAGGTGCAGATTCTCTTGATACAGTTCAGCTTATTATGGAACTTGAAAGCGAATTTGATATTGAAATTCCTGATGAAGAATCTACTAAAATCAAAACAGTTCAAGATGCAATTGATTTTATTAAAGCAAATGTAAAATAATGATGGGCGGTTTGTCCGCCTTAATACTGTCTAAAAATATACTTATTAGTTAGTTTAATATATTTAATATATAAGATTAATAGAAGTTGTTTGTATTTTTAGCAGTTTATTTCAATCTAATATATTTAGTTAATTTTATTAGGTTATTATGCAGACTAAACTAATATATATAATAAAAAGTTTAGTTTTCATATTTAATTTTAATAGCAAAAAATAAATAACTTTTTTACTATTAAAATTTAAAGATACTATTATGTTGGTATGTGGGCGGTGCATCCGCCCTTTTATTTATTAAGATTTATACATTATAATTTTATGATTGTAATATATAAGTCTTATTATTTACTTTTCACTTGGAGGAGTCGTGAAACACAGAGTTGTTATAACAGGAATGGGTTGTGTAACGCCATTAGGTCATTCAGTTCAAGAAACATGGGAAAATTTAATTGCTGGTAAAAGTGGAGCAAGTCTTATTACAAAATTTGATGCGTCTACATTTCCAGTTAAAATAGCTGCCGAAGTTAAAAATTTTAATCCAGAAAATTATGTTGAAAAAAAAGATGTTAAAAAATACGATAATTTTTGTTTTTTTGCATTAGCAGCAGCTGAAGAGGCTATTAAGCAAGCTGGTCTTGATACTTATGAATTTAATCATGATAGGGCAGGTTGCTGTATTGGTGCTGGTATTGGTGGTTTTAAGGTAATTGAAGATACTCAGGAAGCATATCTTTCAGGTGGTTATAAAAAAGTATCTCCATTTTTTATTCCCGGTGCTATTATAAATATTGCAAATGGGCTCGTTTCTATTAAATATTCATTAAAAGGACCAAATATAAGCATAGTTACTGCATGTGCAACAGGCACTCATTCAATAGGTGATGCCGCTCGTATTATTGAAAGAGGTGATGCGGATATTATGGTATCAGGTGGGGCAGAAGCTGCTATTACTCCACTTGCAGTGGCTGGTTTTGCAAATATGAGAGCTTTATCAAGACGCAATGATGAACCTGAAAAAGCAAGCCGTCCTTTTGATAAAGATAGAGATGGATTTTTAATAGGTGAAGGTGGCGGTGTGCTTGTGCTTGAAAGTTTAGAGCATGCAAAAGCAAGAGGTGCAAAAATATTAGGTGAAATAGTTGGATATGGTATGAGTAGTGATGCTTATCATATAACACTTCCCGCAGGTGATGGCAATGGTGCTAGAAGATGTATGGCAACAGCTGTTAAAGATGCAGGCATTAGCCCTGATAAAGTTGGCTATATTAATACTCATGGCACATCTACTCCATCAGGTGATGTATTAGAAAGTATGGCAATAAAAGATGTATTTGGTGAAGCAGCAAAGACAGTAAAAATTAGCTCTACTAAATCTATGACAGGTCATCTTCTTGGTGCAGCTGGAGCAGTAGAAGGTATTATAACTATGATGGCAGTTAATACTGGTATTGTGCCACCTACTATAAATCTTGATAACCAAGATGAAAAATGTGATTTAGATTATACACCAAATAAAGCAGTTAAACATGAAATGGAGTATGGTCTTTCTAATTCCTTTGGATTTGGTGGAACAAACGCATCGTTAGTATTTAAAAAATATGCTGAATAATATATCTGCTGCATATATTGCAAATATTGAAAAAAACCTAAATTATACATTTAATGATAAGGGGCTGATTTTACAGTCCCTTACTCACTCTTCTTATGCTCATGACAATAATCTTAATTATAACTATGAAAGGCTTGAATTTCTTGGAGATGCGGTCGTTGAGCTAATAGTTACAGAATATCTTATGCAGCAATATCCAGAATATCAAGAGGGGGATTTATCTATATTAAGGGCATATATAGTTAATTCATCGGCTCTTTTTGAAATATCTAAAAAAATTGATTTAAGTAGTAATATATTATTAGGTAAAAGCGAATTTAACGGTATTGATAATATAAAAAAAGCGATTGTGGCAGATATATTTGAAGCTGTGATGGCAGCAGTATATATTGATGGTGGTTATAATAAAGTTAAATCAATAGTGTTAAATTTACTTGAAGAATTTATCATAAAAGCAGTTAAAAGCAATTCCTTTCGTGATGCAAAAACCCAATTACAACAGATTTGCCAGAGAGATTTTGGTAAATTGCCAGAATATACTTTAATTTCTGCAACTGGTCCGGAACATAATAAAACATTTTATGTTGAAGTTGATGTATGTGGAGTTATGAAAACAAAAGGACAAGGTAGAAGTAAAAAAGAAGCAGAAAAACAGGCAGCATCGCTTGCTTTAAAACAGTATGAAAACAGCCATGGCTAAAATTTTACCAGTATTTCTTCCTTTTGCTTCTTGCGGTAATAAATGTATATTCTGCGACCAGCAAGCAATAAGCAGTATAAAGGCAGAAAATGATTTAATATTATTAGCAAAAAATCAAATAAAAACATGGTTTTCATATAATTTAAATTATGATGAGATTGCTTTTTATGGCGGTAATTTTGCAGCAATTAATCAGCATGAAAGAGAAAGTCTTTACAAACTTGCTTATGATAATGGATTTACAAAAATACGCTTTTCAACAAGACCTGATACCATAAATAAAGAAACACTTTCAGAAATAAAAGACTATAATATTCATCTTGTAGAGCTAGGTATTCAAAGCCTTGATGATAATGTTTTAATATCAAATGGCAGACCATACACAAATAAGATGGCATTAAAATCAATAGATGATGTGTCAAATATAACACAATGTGGTGTTCAATTAATGGTGGGAATGTATAAGCAGAGTTTATATTCTTCAATTGATGATGCAGAAATACTTTCAAAAAAAAATATTAAAACAGCAAGAATATATCCTACTCAGGTGCTTAAAAAGACAGCTTTATATAATCTTTATTTAAATGGAGAATATAAAGTGCTAGATTTATCAGATATTATTATCGCATCAGGTGGAATGTTTGCTCACTTTACAGCAGAAAATATTAATGTCATCCGCATGGGACTTCCAGAAGATGCAGCAGAAAATGGACAGGTTGTAGCAGGCCCTCATCATAAATCATTTGGAGATATAGTTAAAACTTTTATTATGCTTTTATATATGGATATGGGTGGAAAGGTGAGTTTTTCTGGGTTTAAAAAAATAGGTAGAAAATTATTTCATAATAATTATAAAATATATCCTAATATAAATAATAATGATATTAATGATATATGCAAAGAAGTAAGGAGATATTACCTTGAAGATAGTAAGCGGTTTATTAAAGGGAAGGCAGCTTCATTCGCCACAGAGCTTCAAAACACGGCCAACAACTGATAAACTTCGCTCTGCTGTATTTTCAATATTATCAGATATGCAGGATTATCCTTATATATTAGATGCTTTTGCTGGCACTGGTGCATTAGGAATAGAGGCATACAGCAGGGGAGCATTATATATTGATTTTATTGATAAAGATATATCATCATTGAAAATTAATACATTATTAATGGAAAAAGGAAGATATAATATATATAAAGGTAATTATTTAAAAATATGTTTATCTTTAAATAAGCAATATGATTTAATTATTTTTGACCCACCATATAATATGTATAAAACTAATGATATACTTGATAGTGTATATAGTAACAATCTTTTAAAAAATGATGGCATAATATTATATGAAGAATTTTATAAAACAGAATTTACATATAATGATATATTTGAAATAATAGATGAACGCAGACATGGTGATACTATTATAAGATTTTTGCGTTATAATAAGGAGTAAAATATGACAGGAGTATATCCGGGTTCATTTGACCCTTTTACATTAGGTCATAAAGATATAGCAATGCGTGCAGTGAATTTTTGTGATAAATTATATATTGCAGTATCAGAAAACATTAATAAAAAACATTTATTTTCTCTTGATGAAAGAGTAAATATGATAAAGGAAGTTTTTGCAGAACATAATAATATTATAGTAGAATCATTTAATGGACTTTTAGTAGATTATATGAGATTAAAACAAGCAAAATATATTATTCGCGGTTTAAGAGCAGTATCAGATTTTGAATATGAATTTCAAATGGCTTTTGCAAATAGAAGTATTGATAGTTATGTGGAAACTATTTTTATGGTGCCGAGTAGCAAATATCTTTTTTTAAGTTCTACAATAGTTAGAGATATAGCATATAATAAAGGTGATGTAAAAAATCTTGTTCCAAATGCAGTATATAAAAAAATGCAGGAAATATATAACAAAAAGGACTTATAGTATTTTGTATTAATCATTATTTTACTATCATTAAAAACATATCTATAAAAAGTATTTTAAGTATATGTAAATATTAAAATTATCATAAATTAATGAGTTATTTATATTTCATATTTATTTACTTTATCCATATTCATCGTTTTAGATATCTGTAACATACTGATATATAATAAAAGATTGTTTTGATAATAAAGCAGTAAAATTTATTATCAATTAAAAAGATATTTTATTTAAGATTTTGTAGTGTATTATTAGAGTAAATTTGTGTTTTATCTTATATTTTTCCTATTTTTAATATATCTTTATTGTTTTTATTTTAGATTACAAAGTGGGTAAAGTGATTATATTTATAGGCTATAAATAATAAAGCACTTATGAATTAAAATAAGCCTGATATATAAAGTATATTAATAAGACCTTTTTTCTATTTTTATACTATTTAAATTTTATTTTTTCATTTTTTTATTGATAAATGTAAGTGTTTTTTTATTTGTGTGTAAATAAAAATTTTTAGATAAATTGTCAAAATGTGTATAATTATCAATTTTATACTATCATTTAAAAAATAAAACAATATTATATATTATGTTAAAAAATCAATTTGTTATTAAAAGTGGTTATATATAAAATTATATAACGCATTGATATATAAATAAAAAAATATTACTAAATTAAATTTTATTACATAAAAAGACTAATTTTATATCTTGTAAAAATAAAAAAAATGTGATAATTTAAAAATGGTAAAAGATGTTTATGTGTATTTATGTAAATGTGCTTTTTATTATAATAAAAGTAAATATGCAGTAAATATTTTTTCTTAAAAGTAATATTGGGAGGTGCTACTTTGGAAGTAAGCAGAAGAACATTACTTAAAACTACAGCTGCTGGAGCAGGTCTTTCGCTAGCTGGTTTTGGTTTTAATATCCCATCTGTAAAAGCTGCGGTAAAAGGCTTTAAATTAGATGATGCACAAGAATATACATCTATTTGTACATTTTGTGCATGTGGATGCGGTATGGTTGGTTATGTAAAAAACGGTAAAATGATTAACTTGGAAGGTGATTCTGACCATATAGTTAATGAAGGTGGACTGTGTAGTAAGGGTGCATCAATGTCAGTTATTCCAAATTCTGAAAACCGTAACCTTAAACCTAAATACAGAGCTCCAAAAAGTGATAAATGGGTTGAAATATCATGGGATGAGGCTCTTGACAAAATTGCATCAAAAATTAAACAAGTCCGTGATGATAACTGGATAGCTCAAGAAACAGAAAATGGCAAAACTTACAATGTAAATAGATGTGACGCATTAAGTTTTGTTGGTGGTGCACAAGTTCATAATGAAGAATGTTATCTTATATCTAAGATGACAAAAATGCTTGGTGTTGCATTTTTAGAGCATCAGGCTCGTCTTTGCCACTCATCAACAGTTCCAGCTTTATCAACTGCTTTCGGTCGTGGTGCCATGACAAATACTTGGCAGGATTTAAAAAATGCCAAAGCTATTTTAATTGAAGGCTCAAATGCTGCTGAAAACCACCCAATGAGTGCAAAATGGATTATGCGTGCAAAAGCACAAGGTGCTGTTGTTATACATGTTGACCCAAGATTTACAAGAACATCAAAATTAGCAGATATTCATGCACAAATCCGTCCGGGGACAGATATTGCATTTCTTGGTGCTATTATTAATTATATTCTTGAAACAGAAAGTTATGATAGAGAATATCTTTTAACTCATACAAATGCAGCAATGCTTGTTTCAAAAGATTTTGATTTTAATGAAGGTTTATTCTCTGGCTATAATGAAGAAAAACATTCATATAATAAAAAAACATGGGCTTATCAGTTAGATGGAGCTGGCAAACCTATTGTAGCAACTCTTACTCATCCTGATAGTGTTATGATGAAAATGAGAGAGTTTTATAAACGCTATGATTTACAAACTGCTTCTAATATTACAGGTATTCCAGCAGAAGATATTAAGAAAATTGCAGAAGTTATGATAAATAACCGTCCGGGAACAGTAATGTATGCACTTGGAATGACACAGCATACTGTTGGTGTTCAAAATATTCGTAGCTTTACAGTTATGCAATTTTTACTTGGTAATGTTGGTAAACCGGGTTCTGGTATCAATGCTCTTCGTGGCGAACCAAATGTTCAAGGCTCTACTGACTTTGCTGTTTTATTTAACTACTATCCGGGTTATTTAAATACACCAAACCATAAACAACAAACACTTGATGAATGGACTCAAAGTTCTGGAACATTCCGCAGAAAATTTATGGTGAACCTGATGAAATCATGGTTCGGAGAAAATGCAAATGCTGAAAATGATTTTTGCTATCCTCTTTTACCAAAATTAAATGCTAGCCAAAACTATTCTATATATAGAATATTTGAAACAGCATTAGAAAAGAAAATGAAATTTCTGTATATTACAGGTCAAAATCCACTTGTAACAAGCCCTAACTTAAATATTGTTCAAGCTGGTCTTCAAAATTTAGAAATGCTTGTTTGTGCAGACCCATTTGAAACAGAAACTTCATGTTTTTGGCAAAAAAGAGAAGGTGTAGACCCTAGCACAATAGATACAGAAGTTATTTTATTACCTGCTGCATCATTTTTAGAAAAAGAAGGCACATTAATCAATTCAAGCCGTCTTGTGCAATGGCGTTATGCTGGTTTAAAACCACTTGGCGAAGCTAAACAAGATATTGAAATTCTTGACCTTCTTTTCCAAAAAATTAGAGAAAAATATGCAAATTCTACAGAAGAAAAAGATAAAATTCTTAAACTTGTAAAATGGGATTATCCAGCAGATAACAGGTCAGATGCTGTTCTTAAAGAAATTAATGGATATAATCATAAAACAGGTCAACTTCTTAAAGGCATTGGTGAAATTCAGGCAGATGGTTCAACATCAACTGGCTGTTGGGTATATGCTGGTGTTTATGCAAATGGTGAAAACCAAACATTAAGAAAAGATTTCCAAACAGATCCGAGTGGTTTAGGAATATTCCCTAAATATGCGTGGACTTGGCCGGGTAATATCCACATATTATATAATAGAGCATCATGTGATAAAAATGGTAGACCATACGATGAAAGTAAAAAACTTGTTTGGTGGGATGAAAATGCTAAACGCTGGACTGGTTATGATGTGCCTGATGTTCCGTTAGCTACTGATGGTCCTGCTACTGCAAATGGACAAAAACCATTCCGTATGTCTGGCGAAGGTGTAGGTCGTCTTTTTGGTGCTTATTATGCTGACCCTGAAACGCAAGGAAGCTTACCTCGTGATACTTCATATACTCCGGGCGATGGTCCATTCCCAGAATTTTATGAACCAGTGGAAAGCCCTACTAAAAACATACTCCATGAAAATGTAGCATCTAACCCATGCTTAATTTATCCTAGGGTAAAAGGCTTCCAAGAAATAGGTAATAAAGCAGATTTCCCTTATGTTCTTTGCACATCAGCAGTATCAGAACATTGGTGTTCTGGAGCATATACAAGAAATGTTCCATGGCTTAATGAACTTGTAAAAGAAACTTTTATAGAAATGCCACATTCATTAGCAGATAAACTTGGTGTTAAAAATGGTGAAAAAGTAAAAGTTAATTCTGCAAGGGGCGAAGTAGTAGTAAAAGCTATGGTTACTAACCGTATTCACACATTAAATATTAATGGTGAGGAATGCACTGTTGTATGGATGCCATATAACTGGGGCTTTAAAGGTCTTAGCAGTGCAGCAAGTACAAACCTTTTAACTATTGATGCAGGTGACCCAAATACTTGGATACAGGAAACTAAGGCATGCCTTGTTAATGTAACAAAAGCAGGGGTATAATAATAATGAAAAATACTGTCAAAGCAGTGGAAACATGGGTGAAAAGCCATCCATATTTAAAAGATATTGCTGCTTTAAGTTTAGCTTTTGAAAATATGCTTGAAAACTGCGATGTGATAACAGAAATGCCTGATGTTGAAAAGTTCAAAGAACAATTTAGTCAAGGCATACCGTTATTACTAACTGGTTATGATTTTGGTGTAGAAAATAAATCAGCTGAAATACTTTATAGGATTTGCACAAATAAAGATAAAAACATTATAAATGCACTTCCTGAAAAAATGCAGGGATTTTTTGATAACCTTACTATTTTAGATATGGATAACTGCTGTGATTTAGTTAAAGCAGTTATAGAACAAAATGAAGAAGTTGTGCTTTCTATGGCAGAAAAAACAGGGCTTGAAAAAGAGCAACTTAATTATTTTGTATGGGTATCTATAAGAAAAGCATTAAGTGGTATAAAAGAGGGTATTGAAAAGTTTATTAGTGAAAACCTATGGCAGAAAGGAATATGTCCAGTATGCAATAGCTCTGCATCTACTGCATTTTTTAAGCATACTAAAAGAGGCAGGCAGCGTTTTCTCCACTGTGACCACTGTGGAACAGATTGGGCATATAAGCGTATGGGATGCCCATATTGCGAAAATATTGACCAAAAGAAGATGAGTATAAAAGACAGCGAAGATGAACCAGATATGCGTATTGATTTATGTCATAAATGCAATAGCTATATTAAAACATATATTGGCGAAAATGCTGATGGTATAGGTAAAGAAGGCTGGGCTTCTATTCATCTTGATATACTAATGAAAGAAACAGGCTTTACCCAAAAGGGAAGCCTTGTGGAACCATGATAAAATGATATATTTAGACAATGCTGCTACAAGTTTTCCAAAGCCTGAAAATGTAGGTAAAAAAGTAATACAGATACTTTCAGAAGGCACTGGCACACCGGGTAGAGGTAGCCATAATACAGCTTCAAAAGCCGTAAGTGGAGTGAATAGTGTTAGAAAGAGCTTCATAGATTTTTTTAATCTTTTAGAAGATTTCCGTATTATATTTACTTATAGTGCAACAGATGCCTTAAATATGGCATTAAAAGGCTTTTTAAATAGTGGCGACCATGTTGTCATTACATCCACAGAGCATAATTCTGTATCAAGACCATTAAAAGCAATGGCAAGGGATGGTTTAATTAGTTTAGATATTGCCCCTTGTGATAAATATGGTTATGTAATTGTTGATGAATTTAGAAAACTGATAACAAATAAAACTAAACTTGTAGTAGTGTGTCACAGCTCAAATGTAACCGGAGCATTACAACCTGTTGAAACACTAGGACAGATAGTCCGTGAAAAAGGTGGGTATCTATTATTAGATGCAGCACAGACAGCAGGTATTGTGCCAATTGATATGCGTAATATGCCAATAGATATGTTGGCAGTAGCAGGGCATAAAAGTTTATATGGGTTACAGGGAACAGGTATTTTAGTGCTTGGAGAAAGAATATTTAAACTTCGTCCTTTTAGAGAGGGTGGCACAGGGTTTGATTCCAAGTCAGAATATCAACCTGTGAACTGGCCTGAGGCTTTTGAAGCAGGCACCCATAATGTTCCGGGTATTATCTCTATGGGAGAAGGGCTGAACTTTATTAATGAAACGGGTATAAAAAATATAGCTGAAAGAGAACTTTATCACATTGAAAGACTTTGGGAGTATTTATCTCAATTTAATAACATAACACTTTATGGACCAACACCAGATATGGCTAGGACATCAGTGCTTTCTTTTAATGTTTTAGGGTGGGATGCAGAAGATGTTGGTGCAGTATTAAACCAAAACTATGATATTCAAACAAGGGCTGGACTTCAATGTTCCCCTTTAACTCATCAGTTTTTAGGGACTTTCCCTGCGGGAACAGTCAGATTAAGCCCGGGATATTGGACAACAGACAAAGATATTGATATTTTTTGTAATGCAATACGCCGTGTGGCACAAGTTGATGTGCCAGTATATTAATAAAGCGGTGTATGAATAATTAGGAGGATAATATGTCCGTAGAAATTGCTATGCTGCATGATGTGGAGAAATGCTCTGCATGCAGAGGCTGCTCAGTAGCCTGCAAACAATGGAAAAATCTACCTGCTGATAAAACACCTTTTGATGGTGAATATCAGTCACATAAGGATTTAAGCAGTAAAACATACACTCTCATTCGTATGAAAGAAAGTATGGTAAATGATAAAGTAAGATGGGATTTCTTAAAATTTCAGTGTATGCACTGTGGAATAGCTGGTTGTGTTCTTGGCTGTCCAACAAATGCACTTCAAAAAGAAGGAACAGGCATTGTATCTCACGATATAGATAAATGTATAGGTTGCGGATATTGTGAAATAAATTGCACATTTGGTGTGCCACATGTAGATAAAGAAACTAAAAAATCTACTAAATGTAATTTATGTATTGATAGGGTAACAAAATATATTGAAAACGGTTATGACAGAAAATATATGCCTTCTTGTGCTAAAACATGCACAGCTGATGCTATCCTTTTTGGCACTCGTGAAGAAATGGTAAAAATAGCTAATGAAAGGCTTGAAGTTTTAAAGAAAAAATACCCTGATGCTTGCACATATAATGTGGAAACTGATAACTCTATTAAAGGTGGAGCAATGATGTATGTTCTTCCTTATAAACCATCAGTTTATGGTCTACCTGATGAGCCACAACTTGCTCCAAGTTTAAGTGTATGGAAAGATAAAATACAGCCAGCTGGTAAAGTATTAATAGGTGCTGCCGTAGTGGCAGTTGCTGGTGCTGCTATTGTTAATACAGTAACAGGCGGCGGAAAACATGGAGGTGATGACCATGAGTAATGAAAGATATATCAAAAGATTTAGTAAATTTATAGTGATAGCTCACTGGACTAATGCAATAAGCTTTATTATGCTTGTTCTAACTGGGTTACCATTATTTTTAGGTATAAAAGTTCCTGATGTTTTACAAATAGTGCATAGAGTTTTTGCCGTAACATTTCTTTTACCAACTCCATTTATGATATTAATGGATAGGCAAGGCTTTCTTCAATGGACAAAAAACGCATTTAATTGGAAAAGTTATGATTTTAAATTTTTAGCAGTATTCCCATTAGAATTAATAGGTAAAGCTAAAAATATTCCAAAACAGGACTTTTTTAATGGTGGTCAAAAATTGAACTCTGTTCTTACAATTTTTGGTGCTATTATAATGGTTTGTTCAGGTTTCATTTTATGGTTTAAAGAATCATTCCCAGTGGAACTTGTTAGATGGGCATATCCTGTGCATGATGCAGGTATGGCAATAATGGTTGCTGTAATTATAGGTCATGTATATTTAAGTGTAGGCCATCCAGCAAGCCGTCCATCTTTTATGGGTATGACAAAAGGTGTAGTTCCTGAAAGCTATGCAAAAGCACACCATGGCAGATGGTATGATGAATTAAAAGAGAAAAAAGAAATATAATACATAGAGCGGGTATATACCCGCTCTAAATTTTTAATAATCTTATATTTAATCAAATTTCATAAATATTTATATATCAACTATTAAAAAATAATAAATAGACAACATATATACATAAATTGTATATGTCTTTATTCTTTACAAAAAAATACAATAATTTTACAATCACACAATTATTTTATTTATTACCCGAGAGAGCTATGTATAAAAGTATAAATTTTTGTATTTTTTATATATTTGTAGTTTTTTTTCCTATTAATTTATGTTTTGCAGAAGAAAGTAACATTATGCCATATAAAAAGCATACAATATATGCTATGTGGGAAAATGATAAAATAAGTTTTATTCACACTGATAGAAATTATACAAATGGTGTCCGTTTTGGCTGGACATCAAAAGAGTATGATTATTTTAATGAAGATAATAAAATGAGTTGGGGCAAAAATATTTCAGTAGTGAATTATAATAAACAACACTTCACAAGATTTCATATAAGTATTAATCAAGAAATGTTCACACCAGACTATACTGGAAATTATGTGCCTGAAAATGAGCATTCTTACGGTGCTTTTCTATATTTTAATGCTGGAATTTATAATAGAACACAAAATACATTAGAGCATATAGGTGTGAAATTAGGCATAACAGGACCATACGCACTTGGAGAAGAAGCTCAATCATTTACACACACAATATTTGGAATAGAGACTTTTCACGGCTGGGAAAATCAAATAGGGACAGAGTTTATTTTTAATCCATATTATCAGTGGACGGGTAGAGCTTATTTATTTAAAACTAATGTAATATCAATGGATATTTTAGGCACACTAGATATTGCACTTGGAAATGCAGACACACATTTTGGGGGTTATGGCACTATTCGTATAGGACATAATTTAGATAATGATTTTGGAGTGCAGAAAATGAATACTTTAACAGATGCAGCACCAGTTCATAGTGATAAATTATCAATATATCTATTTGCAAGTGGTGGACCTAGAATTGTTTTATATAATCTTTTTGTTGCAGGTAATAATAGTAGTAGTGATTTAGGATATAATACAAATATATTAAGGTGGGATGCTAGTTGTGGAATTGTAGTATCATACTATGGCGTGAGAGCTGGCTATTCATGGACACTTTACACAAAAGAATACACTACCCAGCCTTATGGTCATACATACGGGCATTTATTTATAGAAATAGCTTTTTAAAAAGTATAATTAGATATTTTTATTACATATATTTTAGCTTATACAACTATTCCATAGGTTATTAATTAAGTTTTAAGTATTTTAAACTTTTATGAAAAGAGCCAAAAAATATAAAGAATAAAAATTATATATTCAAAATATATCAATATAATATAAAAACAGGGGCATAAAGCCCCTTAAATATTGAGCGAGTTAAATTGTTTTATTTACTAATTGTTTTTGAGTTTCCCTGACCTTAGTTAGCATATTTAAATAAAGGTCTGACGGATATTGCCCAATAACATGGTCCGTTTCTGTATTGACTATTTGCAAAACTGATATTTGAGTATTTTCGTCAATATAATGATTTCTTTCAATATATTCTTTTCGTAAATTATCTACCAGTTTTGATAAAGCTTCTTTTTGATAGTCAACATTATCAGGGTTATTCCCTTCATTCTGCCATGCTGTTTTATTTTGAAAAACAGCCATATCTTCCTGCGAACTATTATTTAATACTGTGCTTTCTTCACTTGTATTTTTAGATGCAGTATTTTGTGATGACAGATTTGGTTTATCCTTTTTTTGCGGAGCATTATTAGGCGTAGATGTTACTGCGGTTTGTCCGCTCATAATATTTATCATATTCTACCGCCTTTTAATAAGCTGGTATGCTTATTTATTAATGCAAAAATTATCCATATATTTAGGATTTAATTTACACTTATGCGTCCATGCTGTTCTGCTTTATATTATATAAGCAGATAGTATTGTTTTGAGATTATTTCTCTTTTTAGGTATGAGCTAATGTAGAACGGTGTTGTTCACCTAGACATTTATTCTTAAATCTTCCATGTATTTAAAAATATTATCACTTTTTAAAAGTGTATTAGCCTGCTTCCTTGCAAGTTAAGGCAAAAATCCATCTAAGCCATATACCTAAGTATTATTGTTTTAGTCAAACTCTCGCTCCAAAATTTGTAAAATTACAAAAAAAGCCAAGCTATATTGTAATATAACTTGGCTTACTTATTGTAATACCTTAAACAACTATACACTATAAAATATATAAAAATATGCAAAAAAGTCAAGAAATATAAAATAAAATAGCAATTTATGCATTATTGCAATTATTTTACATCAATAAAATGTGTCATTAAAGTATTCATATTCAGTGTATGAAATAAAATTACTCCCGTATCTTCAACATTTGGTAATCTAAAAGTATTTCTCTCATTTATTTTTACAGCTACATAACCTTCATTAACTATTTTTTGCCCAATTTTTTGATATTCATAGTGCAATATTGTCCAGCCAGTATCAGTGCTATCATCAGATTTAGCAACTAGATTAATCACAGCAGTAGAGTGTTTTGTTAATTGTCTTTTTCCGCTTAATTCTATTCGTTTTATATGATTATTTATATAATTTTGTTTTACACAAACATTAGCCTGTGTATAACCAAGACCATTTGCATTTATAGTTAAGTTAGTGCATCCTGTTTTTAAAGGTGTCATATTGCCTAATTCATCAATAGATATAATAGATTTGTCATAATTATAAAATATTTCAATGTAAGGTAGATTTTGATATATATCACTATATGTGAAATATTCAGAACTAATTGCAAGATTTATATTTATAGGTATATCTTTTTTATCCAAATATAAATTATAATCTTTGTGCATTGTAAATAGTCTAAACTCTTTTTTTATTATGTTAAATTTCCATTCTTCTTTTATAGTTTCATCAGTAAGAGAAGTTAGAGAAATTATTATTTCATCAGGTGTATATTTTTTAATGGATACTACTCCATCATCATTAATGGATACATATTCTTCATTATTTGAAGACCATATAACATTACTTTCTGTTTCATTTTCTGGATTAATAGTAGTAGATAGTTGAAAATCTTTCATACCAATAAACACTTCTTCTGGTTTATTGATAATAAGGCTAGGTGGTTCTAATGTAACCCCAAAGGAATCATCTATATCACTCTGTTCCCCCCCCCGTTTGTATTGCTATCTGTATCGCCACAACTATAACAAAATACCATTAAAACAAGTAATACAAAATACAAAAATAATTTTCTTTTAAACATATTTCTTCCCCTTATAAAATTTACATAGCATAAGAAATCTATCACACTTATGTATTTATCTCTTCATATTTTACTTAATTATAATAAATTAAGCAATAATAATATATTTTGTATCTCTCCCATTTTGTTATTTAAGAAAAAAGAAGTAAATCAAGCAAAAAATATCTTGCTTTTTGTGTATTTTATTATAATAATACTAAAATTGTATTAATATGGAGAGTATAATGTCATTTTTTGATATTTTTAAAGTTAAGGATATTCATGGAGAGCTTGAAAAAGCAAAATCTATTGAAGGAAGTATAATATTAGATGTTCGCACCATATCAGAGTATGAAGATGGTCATATACCAAATAGTATAAATATTCCAGTAGATGAAATAAGCAATATTGCATTAAAATACAAAGATAAACAGACATATTTTTTTGTTTATTGTTTAAGTGGTGCAAGAAGTGCATCTGCTGTAAGAATAATGAAAAATATGGGATATGAAAATGTAGTAGATATGGGTGGCATTTCTAATTACCACGGATATATTGAATACTAATAAATTAAGCTGTATAAGCATATACACTTATACAGCTTATATATTTATTTTCTTTCTGGTGCTTCAATACCAGCTCTTTTTTCATTTACTGAACCAACAGGATACCTTTCGCCAACTATTTTTATTGATGAAAGTTGTTTATTGATTTCTATAAGCTCATCTTTTGAATATGTAATATTAATAGCCTTAACATTTTCTCTTAAATGCTCTATATTTGTTGTCCCCGGTATAGGAACAATATAAGGTCTTTGAGCTAGTAACCATGATAAAGCTATTTGAACATTTGAAGCATTTTTTTCTTTTGCTAATGTTTCTACAAAATCAATTATTTTTCTATTTGCCTGCATAGAATCAGGTGTAAATCGTGGCAGAGTATTTCTATAATCACCTTTTTCAAATTTAGTATGTTTATCCATACCACCAGCTATATAACCTAAATCAAGAGGACTCCACGGAACAAGCCCTATTTTTAATTCATCAAGTAATGGAATAAGTTTATTTTCTACATTTCTATACATCATAGAATATTGATTTTGAACAGCTGTTAAAGGAAATTCATTATTTGCTCTTCTAATAGTGTTTAGTCCTGCTTCTGAAAGCCCCCAGTGAAGAATTTTTCCTTCTTTTACAAGGTCTTTAATAACACCTGCCACATCTTCTATCGGTATTTCAGGGTCAACTCTATGCTGGTAATATAAGTCAATGTGGTCTGTTTCAAGTCGTTTTAATGAACCTTCTACTGCTTTTCTAATTCTTTCTGGTCTGCTATTTTGGACTTGTGTGCCATTTATATAATCAATTCCAAATTTTGTTGCTATTTTTACTTTATTTCTATATGGTTTTAATGCTGGTCCAACTATTTTTTCATTTTCTGTATTACCATAAATTTCTGCTGTATCAAAAAAAGTTACTCCCAAATCTACTGCTTCGGATATAACATTTTTCATATTACTAGGATTTTTGACACTGCCATATAATCCACTCATTACCATACAACCTAGTCCTATGGCAGATACTTCAAAGCTATTTCCTAATTTTCTATACTTCATTCCTTGATTATTATTACTTTTTGCTGATACATCAGGCACACCAAAAATACCTGCATAACCTAATAAACCTGCAAATTGCAAAGTATTAATTAAAAAATTTCTTCTTTTCATAATATTCTCCATTATTTATATTTTAGAAAGCCATTTTTTAATGCTTTTCGTATCGTTTATATTTGTGCTGTTTAAAAAAAGATGTTCTTGTATTTCAGAATTTGGACATAAATATTTTATATCTTTTAATTCATTTTCTTTTTCAGAACTTACATGTGTATTAAATAAAGCTATTTTTTTATGTGATAAATCATACTTTAATAAAAATTGTATAACTGGTATGCTAAATGTATACCACCATCTTGGAGAGCCAAGTAAAATTTGATTAAATTGAGATAAATCTATCCCTATATCTGCTATATTTCTTTTTTGTCCTGTTAATATTTCTATTCTTGTCGTATCAACTAAATCATTATAATTGCCACTATAATCTGGTAATGGCATTATTTTAATTATGGGATAGTTTGTTAGTTTTGCGATATTGTGTGCTACTTTTTCTGTATTACCACTTTTTGAGTAATATATTATTATAGATTTTTGTTTATCATTTTGTGCAAAAAGATTGCTAGGTGATGTAAGCATTGTTAATGATGTAACAGATGCCATTTTTAAAAAATTTCGTTTAGTAAGTGCATTCATAATACCACCTTATGCTATTATTATATTTTTTAAATATATAATATTTGTATTATTCTCAATGTCTAAAAATCTTGTTTTTTAACATAAAAATATTTATTTATATACATTTTTAAGTAAATATATATAATATGCTTATGGATAAAATTTATAATGATAAAGTTAAAAATGAAATTTTAGAATGTTTGCTTGCATATAATCCTAATCCTGTAAGTGTGGATACCCATATAAATGGTTTTAGGATTGCAAGAAGAGATTTTCCTGTTGCTAGTGAAGTATGTCTTCAAAATCCTGTAATTATTTTTCCAGTTCAAGGTGTTAAATGCTATATTGTAGATACTCATACTTATAATTATCATGAAGGTCAGATAATGCTTATAGGTGTTGATATGCCAAGTTCTAGCTATGTTGTGGAAGCAAGTAAAGAAAAACCTTATGTATCAATGATTATTCAAATTGATATGTTTATCATTGCAGAATTATATAGGGAACTTGGTGATATAGCTTGTAATTTAGATAATACATATAGTGGCATATCATGTATTGATATTAATGAAGAATTATTATATTCCTTTAAAAGACTTGCTACATTATTAAATAATGCAAATGATTCAAAAATTATCGCACCAATGATTATAAGAGAAATTCATTATTTATTGTTAAAAACTCCAATATGTAATCATCTATATTCTATTGCTTTAAAACAGGGAAAAAATAATCAAATATTATCTTCAATTAATTATTTAAAAACACATTATAAAGAGATTGTTACAATAGATATGCTTGCAAGTATCTCTAATATGTCTAATGCTGCATTTCATAAACATTTTAAAAAGGTTACATCTATGAGCCCTATACAATATCAAAAATCATTAAGACTATTAGAGAGTAGAAAACTTATTAAAATGAGTAATGTAAAAGTATCTGAGGCAGCATATATAGTAGGATATGAAAGTTTAAGTCAATTCACACGAGAATATAAAAGACTTTTTGGTGAAACACCCGGAAAAATTTAATATAAAATACTACTTAATACTAAATGATTGTATCTGATTTATGATTTCTTCATAGCTTTTATTAGTATTTATATCTAATATTTTAAGTTTTGATGTTTGTCCTTTTAATATTGAAATATTAGATTTTGGTTCATTTAAAATTTTAGAGAAAATTTTTATAATTTCATTATTTGCAGCCCCATCAACAGGTGGAGCTGTTATTTTTAATTTAGGAATGCCATTATATAGTCCTGCATACCCTGATTTTTTAGCATTTGGTTGTATATATACTTGTATTTTCATAAATTATCTTTGCATTATTTTTTATAACTTACAATAAAATATTTAGAATAATTATATTTAAGTATTTATAGTTATGAAAGAAAATATTTTTTATATATAGATTTATTTTCTACAACTTATATATAAAAATTATGTAATATGTGGCTAAAAAGTAATATTATTTCAAATTGTGCAGGTTTTTTTGAAATATAACTTTAAATAGTATTGTATAAATATAGTTAGATTGTAAAATAATAATATTTATGTTACATTACAGAAACATAATTAAAAATATTTTTAACTATAATAAAAGGTTATATATGCAAATAAACTATCGCAAAATTAGATTGACTTTATTTTTTGAGAAAAAATTTATAGTAAATACTCCATTTACTTATATATTTCGCTCTGTTTTAGGCAATGAGTTACATTATCTTTCATGTGTTTTAAAACAGCAAATATGTGGAGTATGTCCATTACGGTTTAAATGTGCATATAGTATTCTTTTTGAAAATCCTATTGATAAAGATAATATGGTAATTGCTGGCAGAGATAAAGCACCATCCCCATATATTATTCAGGCAGAATATTATAAAAATAGCGAAATAGATAAAGTAGATATTACTGTTCTTTTTACAGGTGCAGGTGTTGAATATATATCATATTTTCTTTTAGCAGTAAAAAGAGCTGGTGAAAAAGGTATGTTTAAAGATAGAATAAAATATAAAATGGGTTATGTATCTTGTATAAATAATGAATACAGTGCAGAATTTGATTTTACTAGCCTGCCACTTGAAACATATACTTTTAATGAAAGTAATGAAATACTACATAAAAAATTTAATATAGAGTTTATTACTCCATTTAGATATAAAAAATCGGGCAAATATGAATCAAATATTAATATAAATGATATTTTACTATCAGCAAAGCGACGAGTTGATATGCTTTCCACTTTTTATGGAGATAAAAGCGTAACACCAGAATTACATTTTATAGAAAGCAGTAATATAATAGGTAGTACACTTGCATGGATAGATAGTTCCAGATATTCACGAAGGCAGGATACTAGAATGAAAATAGGTGGTATTATTGGCAGTATGCTTATAGAGGCTGATTTTTCACAGCAACATTTATCATTATTAAAAGCAGCAAAATTATTTAATATAGGAAAAAATGTGTCCTTTGGTTTAGGGCATATAAATTATGAGGAAATATAATGGAAAAGGAAATTAGGAAAAAATCATTATTATTAAGTATTGTTTCATTTATGCAATTTGCAGGGATTGTGAAAGAGAGGGCTGATAATTGTACTATTGATAATATAGAAGGTAGCCGTGTTTTTTTTAATGAGCTTGCTAATCGTTGCTCTTATCTTCATAAGTTATGGTCTGATAATTTTGGTAGGCAAGATATTTTTAAGTTTTCTGATGATTTAATGACATATTATAATCTTGCTTATGAAATAGTTATAGGAATGAATGAAAATATAGATAGTAAATCTAAAAATATTAACACTTATCTTACACATTTAATTTCAAAAGTAACATTAAAGAAATCAGCAACGGCAAAAGTTTTGCCTTTAAAAAAGTTTGATTATGAATCTATCTTTCCCGCAGATAACGAGATAAATAATGGACTTAATTATTATAAAAAAACTTATAATGATTTATTAAATGGTGTAGCAAAGATAATTAAATATGCAGAAAACGATAATAATTTATTAGCTGTTTCTGCTGCACTTGATTCTTTGTTTTTTGAATATTTATCAAATGTTCCAGCTTTTTTAAATGATGATTGTATTATGGATATTTCCCTTTATGAATATGCGAAAATGATGGCTTCGTTTATATCTATCTGTTATAAACAAGATAAAAGTAATAAGTTACATGAACAAAATAATTTTTTAGTGATAAGAGGGGACTTTTTTAGCATTCAAAATTTTATTTTCAATAAAGAAGCTAGCAGTAAAAACCCAGCAAAGCTATTAAGGGGTAAATCTTTTTATGTTTCCCTTATGTCAGATATTGCATCTTTATATATATTAGAAGAGCTTGGACTTTCTTATTTTAATATAATGATGAATGCCGCAGGTCAGTTTGTTATTATTTCAAATAATAGTAATGACATTTGTAAAGAAATAGAAAAAATTAAAAGTAATGTAGATGAGTGGCTTTATGAAAAATATTATTGTTCTGTATCATTAGGGTTTTCTATAATAGAATGTTCAAAAAAAGATTTTAGTGTAAATGAATTTAATAAACTTATTTTAAAAATGCTTTATAAAAAAGATGTAGCTAAATTAACTAGGTTTGATTTACCTGCAAAAGATGAATTTATTTATAAGGATTATTATAAAAAGTTTTCAAAATCTACATCTATGTGTGAATATTGTGGAGTGGAACCAGCTAACAAGGATAATCCATGTGATAAATGCAGTGATTATATAATATTAGGTGAAAAACTAACTAAGGCAAAATATATAAATATTTATCACAGTGAAAAAGGAATATTTGGTAAATATGCTTATGGCTTTAATAGTGAAAATGTAAAAGATGCGGCTTATAGAATGTGTATAGACTTAGTTAATGAAGATAATATAGAATATAAATATAACTGTTGTAATGTTGTGCACTATCGTAGTTATGTTGTTTGCAATGATGATAAGGCTATTCGTTCTTTTGATGAAATTGTTAAATATGGTGACGGAGCTGAAATATTAGCTGTATTAAAAGCAGATGTTGATAATTTAGGGCTTGTATTTTCGTGTGGGCTATCAGAAAAAGATGAAGATTTTAATGTTAAAAAAAGCGATATAACATTTTCTAAAACTAATATGTTATCAAGAAGTATTCACAACTTTTTTTCATACTTTTTGTATCATCTTATGAAAAAGGAATGTTTAAATGTATATACAGTATTTGCGGGTGGGGATGATTTGTTTATTGTTGGTAAATATAATGATATTATTAAGTTAGCAAAACTTATAAATACAGAGTTTAGGAAATTTACAGGCAATAATAGTGAAGTAACAATTTCTGCTGGTATTGGCTTATTTAAAACAAATGTTCCAATATGGTATATGGCAGAAGAAACAGAAAAAATGCTAGAACAGGCTAAACATTACAGGAAAGAAGGCGACAATGATATTTATAAAGGAAATATTAATATATTATATTCATCATGTAAATATGATGAGTTTGTATCATGGCATAATGAATTTAGTGATTTATTTAAGTATATAGAAAGTAAAGGTGAAGATATATCTAAAAACTTTTACTATAAAATTATGGAATTTTGTGATATGGAAGCAACATATAAAAAGGATAATACAGATATTAATAACTTAATGTGGCGACCAAGACTTTATTATACTGTAACTAAATTAGGATTAAAAAATGATGCTTTCAACATATTAAATGAGCTAGTTAGTAAAATAGACGAAAATCCTAATTTAGTAAAAAGTTTAATAGCATTAAAATTATATGATTTAAGAAATAAAAAAATAAAGGGGAATGAAGATGGAACATCTAAATAATCACAAAAAAAGAAAAAAAGAAGAAGTTATTCCACCTATTATCTTTAATAAAGGGGATTTGGCTGAACTTATTAGGGATAAAGCCAAAGAGTATGCAGAGAAAATTATAGATAATCGTGGTTCAAAGGATAATTATACGCAAATAAGAAAATTCTATGATGAAATAGTTCGTATACAGCAACGGTCATTAAATAGTGATGAAATTGCATTCAACAAATACCGTCCAAGTATTTATGTTCTTGCAGCTAAGTCATCTTATGCGGTTAGCCGTAAAGTATTATCTAAATCATTTAGTGATTTTATTGAAAAAAATGTTAAAGAAATTAAAACAAAAGATGATTTAAATAATTTTATAATATTATTTGAGGCTGTTCTTGGATATTTAAAGTTTTATGATTATGAAAAAAACAAAAAAAATAATTAGAGGTGAGATATGTTTTTTGATATTAAAGAATATAAAATTACTTTAAAAGTTGTTAGTGGTTTATATATTGGTGGTGGTGATTCAAGTGTTCGCATTGGTGGTGTTGATAATGAGTTTATAAAACATCCAGTTAATAGATATCCATATATACCCGGTAGTAGCTTAAAAGGTAAAATGAGAAGTTTGTTAGAATATGAAGCTGGTATTTTGCCATTAAGATTTAAGAATAGAGAAGATGGCAAGGACATTGATGGTTCAGTTTTATCTTTAAAAGATTATGATAGTTGCAAAGATGAAGCACAAAAAGAGCAAATAAAAAAAGTTTTAATGTTATTTGGGATAGCAGGGAATGAAAGTAACACTGAAATTGGCATTACAAGGCTTGCATTTTCTGATTTAGAATTAACAGCAAAATTTAAAGATGATATTTCTTCTGTTTATGAAACAAAAGCAGAAACGGCAATAGATAGAGCAAAAGGCACTGCAAAAAATGGTTCGCTTAGGTTCACTGAAAGAGTTGGTGAAGGTGTGGAGTTTACAGGTATAATATCAATGAGACAGTTTAAAGAAGATGAAAAATATGATTTAGAAAAAGTATTATTTAAAGGTATTTTTCTACTTATGCAAGATACTCTTGGTGGAGCAGGTAGTCGTGGTTATGGTAAAGTAGCAATATCATTTGATGATGTAGACATTAATAATAGATTTAATGAGTATAAAGCTAAATTAGGTAAATAAAAATTGGATTAATTTATGGAATATTTACGAATAAAAATAAAACCCACATCTGCATTTGCAACAAAGCCAGTATCAGATACATTCTTTGGACAAATTTGCTATACATTATCATTAATGGGAACAGAACTGGATGAAATATTATTTAACTATGATACTGACCCTTTTTTAGTTGTTTCTGATTTTTTTCCACTTGGATATGCTTTTAATCCATCTTATCCTATTGTGCCAGAGGAAACCCTAAATATAGCAAAACTTGCAAACCGTAAAAAAGATAAAGATAAAAATAGAATATTAATTGAAACGGTTATTGGCAAAGGCAAAGTTTTAGATGAAGATTTATCAGAACCTAAATGGAAAGTGATTTCAGAAGATATAACCCATGTTTATATTAATAGACTAACAGGAACAACAAGTGAGGGTAATTTTACTCCATATAATCTTGTTGATTATAGTTATAGTTCGCTAGATGCAACAGATTTTACTTTTGATATATACATATATGTAAAAGATGAATATAAAGAAGTAGTAATTAAAGCTATAAAAATGGTTGGTGAAATAGGATATGGTAAAAAATCAACCATTGGAAAAGGGCATTTTGTTATAGATGATATTAAAAGTGTTAAAATTGATACAACTGGTAAAAATAGTTTATTTACATTAGGGCAGTGTGTTATTTCTAATTTAAAAAATGTAGCTGATAATGTTTATTATACACCAAAAGCCAAATTTGGAAAACATGGAGTTATAACAGCGAATGGTATTCCATTTAAAAACCCTTATGTTTTAGCAGAACAAGGTATGACATTATTTAATATTAAGGATACAACAATATTTAATAAACCATATATAGGTAAGGCTATTAAAGGAATATCCCATACAAATAACACTGTATCACAAGGGTATAGTCTATATATTCCTTTTATGGTATAGGGAGAAAATATGGATAATAAAGAAATATACAATTATAAACTTAATTTTTATACAATTTCGCCTTTGCATATTGGAACTGGTGAGGATATAGAACCTTTTTCTTATGTTATAAAAAATGGTATTTTATATTATTTTGATTTAACAAAATTTATTTTAATGTTAGATGATATGAAACGAAATGAATTATTAAAAAGGATTTCTAATCCCGGCTCTACTGCTATTATTTCAGTAAGAAAATATTTATCTGACTTATTTGACCCTGAAATTTATAAAGAAGTGATACTATATTCTTATAAATTAAATCAATTTGTAGAAAAATATTATAATGATAGATTTAGCGATAGCAGTAAAGATGTGATTAATCAATTAGCCATAAGCACTATTTATAGAAATAATTTGTATCAAGCCATTATTCCCGGTTCTTCTATTAAAGGTATGATAAGAAATGCTTTTGTAAAAGTTAATCATTTAGAGCAAATAGAAAAAGATATAAAAATTAATAAAGATCCATTTAAATTTGTAAAAGTATCTGATGGAATACGAGAAAAAGAAACAAAAGTGGATATTGCATTTTTATACCATATTAAAAAAGATGAATTAGAACTAGGTAATACACAATATTCTTTACTTGAATATATCAATTCAAAGCAATCATTTATTGTTGAGTTTAGCATTGATTTATCAAAAAACGAGTATTCTTCATTTAATATGGATTATATTAACGGTATATCAGATAATTTTACATCATGGAGAAAAATTATTAAAATGCTAGATGATTTTTATAAACCAAAATTTGAGAAATTATATAATATCATATTAAAATATGGTGGAGAAGACCACCCTTTTATAGAAAATGTGGAAAAAATTAGAAAAGCACTTGTAGGCAAACCTTATACATTTATTCAACTTGGTAAATATGGTGGGCAGGAAATGTATAATGACAATGGTAAAGAGCTAGAAAACTTAAAATATAGAAGATATATATCCTATAATTACATAAAAAATGATGCTGATTTATTTGTTAAAAATTTAATGCCGTTAGGCTGGATAGCTGTATATTATTAAATATATTTTTTTATAACCTTACAAACCATCTTGGAGTTGAATATATGAGTAAATACGATATAGTTTTTCATTTAGTTGGTAAGCAAAGAATACCTAATTTAATGGGAGTTTTGCATATACCTGCAAAGAAACATGTTTTTATTGAAACAAAAGAGTATAATTCTGATTATATTTATAATTTTTTAGATGATAATGAATGTGATAATATTGTTGTTCAAGCTAATGATATAGTAGATGTGCGGGATAGTATACTAAAATATTTAAATAATTATAAAGCTGATAATATAGCTTTTAACTTAACAGGTGGAACAAAACTTATGTTTATTGGGGCGTATGTTGCTTGTAATAAATTAAATGCTACTCCATTTTATATAGATGCTACTAAAAGAATGTTATTTCAATTGGATAATAATACAAAACGCCCATTAGATGCTCTCTTAAAAGTTAATGATTTTTTAAAGCTCCATGTAGCAAATAGTAATTATACTATTAAGCAAAGAGATATAGAAGTATCAAATAAAGAAAAACAAATTTTAAACCTAATGTGGAAAAATAGAAATGATATTAAGAATATCTTTTCAAAATATATGCAAAATAAGAGTGTAATTTTTAATAGACCATTTTTCAGTGGTGCAATATCAATTACTATATTAGATGATAGTATATGTTTGATAAATATAGATGGTATCTCATGTAAATTTTATAGAGATGAGGGATATTATAAATTTTTATCTGGCACTTGGTTTGAAGAATATATTTATACACTTATAGAAAAATATGTTAAAGAGGGAACTATTACAGATATAGCACTAGGGACAATAGTAGAATACAATAATGTTCCATTTAATGAGTTTGATATTCTTTTTACAGATGGCAAACGGTTATTTGAAATAGAATGTAAATTTAAAACTGGTGGTATATGTCAAACAGATATAACAAAACTTGATAGCAATGCTAAATATTTTGGTGGCAGTGAAGTATGCAGTATTTTAGCATCCACACAAGATGTTAAAGATAAGGGGTTTAAAGAAAAAATTAAGTCATTAGGTGTAAATCATATATATGGTGATAAATTAAGTGATATGTTAGACAAAATTATTACTGATAAACTAGCAGTATATTAGTAATAATTATTTCTGTTTTAAGCTGTTTTTATATTTAAACAGCTTTTTTCAAAAATTTTTAATCAATAAATAAGCAAAACTTCATTTTGTGCAGGTTTTTTCAAAAATCATAAAATTTAATGTAGTATATTAATATTATGTAATAAATGCAGAATTACTCTGTATGAGAAGTATATTTTTATTAAAATATTTTTGGAGCATATTATGGAACACTACATTATCAATGGTTATGGTTATTCATTAGGTGTAAAAAGTAACAGAATGATTATATGCAAAAATAGTGAATTTATAAAAGAAGTATGTTTAAATACTTTAAAAACAATCCAAATAAATTCTAATGGTGTAAAACTATCTAGCGATTTGATTTTTGCATTAAGTGCAAATAATGTAAAAATATTTTTTAATAAAAATAAAAATTATGCAGCCTTACATACAATGCACGAACATAAAACTGCATCTGTTAGATTATCCCAATATAAGTTTTGCAATAATGATGTTACATGTATTAGTTTAGCAAAAAATATAATAGAAAATAAAATTATCAATCAAAAAAATACTATTACTTACGGTGCAAGGAATATATTATCATCTGCAAAAGATGAATCTGTTGCAATATTAAATCATTTGCATCATCAGTTAAAAGAAAAGAATAACAAAGAAGAGATTATGGGTATAGAGGGTAGAGCTGCATTTATATATTTTAATTGTTTGCAGGAATTAGATTTATTTCCGAAATCATTTCAATATAGAACAAAAAGAAACTCAACAGAGATAACTAATATTGCTTTAAATTATGGTTATGCTATTTTGTTAAATAGAATATATGCTGCTGCAATAAAACATGGGCTTGACCCTTATTGTGGAGTGTTGCATACAATACGAAGTGGAAAGCCATCATTAATTTTAGATATTATGGAACAGTATAGAAGTTATGTGGTTGATAGAGCTGTAATTAAATTAAAAAAGAGACTTGCAAAAACTGATGATTTTGAAGAAATAAAATCAGATTTAGCTTTGAATATATTAAAAAATTTTGAAAAAACTATTCAGTATAATGATACGGAAATAACTATAAATGAACTTATACAAAAACAGCTAGTTAATTTAAAAGCACATATATGTTCAGATAAAGAATATACTCCCTATGTTTTTAGGTGGTGATATATGAGATATACACAAGTGTTAGTAGTTTATGATATATCAAATGATAAAAATCGTCGTAAAATATATGAAAGATTAAAAGATATAGGGCTTCATCCAATCCAAAAATCAGTTTTTTGGGGAAATATTCGTCCAAATGATAAGCAAGATATATTAGATTTATACAGCAAATATTGTGATACTAAATGTGATAAAGTTATAATGTTAAATGCCCCATTATGTGATAATATGGACTATTGTTTTGGATATAGTAAAGAAGAATTTACACAACCTAGAATATTTGAAGTTTTATAAAAATAATTTTGTATATAAAAGTAGACGGTGTGTATTGTTTCAGATTTTTTTGTTTATAAATACATATATTATAAAAAATGATATAACATATTGATAATCAATATTAATTTATAAAATTATATGAATAATTAAATTCTAGAAAAATGAAATGGAAATTTTATTATATTTATCAGTATGTTATTGTAATTGGTAGTATTAAAAAGCTAAATTTCTATAATTGTGAATTATCATTTATAAGAATTTTTATAAAAAATGAAATATGTGATTGTAAAGTATTAATAATTAAGGTATAAAAATAATAAGAGTAATATTAATTGACCTGTTATTAAGGGATTGAAACTCTTGTTATATCTTCGCCTAAATATTTACTATTAATTGTAATATTAATTGACCTGTTATTAAGGGATTGAAACTATGTATTATTTTCTATTGCTTGTTTTAATTTCGTAATATTAATTGACCTGTTATTAAGGGATTGAAACATATAAAATATGATAAAAGGGAAAAATGCAACTGGTAATATTAATTGACCTGTTATTAAGGGATTGAAACTCCCCGCACTTTCTAATGTGCGGATAACCTTATTTTCGTAATATTAATTGACCTGTTATTAAGGGATTGAAACATTTTTATTACTCTTGAAGAGTTATTTTTTACTGTAATATTAATTGACCTGTTATTAAGGGATTGAAACCCATATTCCACTCTAACAAGCGGAAAGCCATCCACTTCGTAATATTAATTGACCTGTTATTAAGGGATTAAGAATAAATATATTGAATTAATATCTAAATTGTATATATTATTTCATATTAGATACCTCCAACATCTATGTGACTTGATACTCCATTACATTTTATAGTGGAGTATCTATTTTTAAGATATTAATTATAACAAATAGAACAGTTTTTGAATAATAGCACCAGCTGTGATTGTCTTTCATTGGGAGCAATGCGACCGAAGAAACTAAATATTAATCTATTAAACCAAATAAAAAATGAAACAGCGACGATATTTGTCGCTTGTAAGTGATAAAGTATTTAAATAGTAAAAAATGTTATACAGCTTATTAAAAGCAGACATATAATAGAGAATAAAGATATTTGGTGGAAATATGATAGAAAAAGAAGAAATATCAAAAGATTTAATATTAGAAAAAGCAGGACAACAATCAAAACAAGCAAAAGAGCTTACACTTGATTTTGTATTAACAAATTGGGAAGATTATTTGAAAAAATATGCTGGTGATTTGAAATATTTAGCAGAGAATTAATATGATACAAAAATCTACCATTATAGAAATCAATAAATTATTAAATCCGAACAGCCATATTTTAAATGATAATATAGATTCTTGTTTATCTAGTTATTTTTATTATGACACATTAAAAGAGCAAATTGCTAGTATAATACATGGCATTATCAAAAATCATTATTTTAATGAGGCAAATAAGAGAACGGCACATGCTGTATTTATTCATTTAATGTTACTTAATAATATTAATCCAAAATATAGAGAGTATGGCAAGAAAATTGAAGATATTGCCAAAAATAATTATAGTGTAAAACAAGTTGTGGATATACTATTTTAATATAAAAAATATGATGTTATTAGGTTGATATTTTATGTAATAGAGCCTATGAAATAATATATTTTCTATAATTTTAAAAATTCTTTCATTAAATCATCTAAAAATGAGTTTTTTTCTTTATCACTATTTAACTCTGTATCTATATTTTTTTCAGTAATCAGTGGTGATATATTTTCTATTTGGACTTTTGCACGGCTAAGGGCAACATAATATAAATTAAGTTCGTTTGAAATTTCTAATGGCAATTTAGCATCTTTTGTATTTTTTTTATAAAAATCTTTTCTGCGTTCTTCTGCATTTAATAATGCTTCATTAAGGTCATCGTTGATATATACAATATCTGCTTCAAGTCCTTTAAAAGTATGGGCAGTTGTTAATGTAGTATTATGGTTATTACTCATTATTTGTGCTTGTTGTTTTACATGAATAATATCAATTTTTTCATCTGCTAATGTTTGTATTAACTTTATTCCTTTTGCAATATCACTATCTGTTCCTAAAATATCATTTAAATAATGGAAAAATGTCATATTTTTTTTCGCATTAAATAGAAATTTACCATATTCTATTTCTAAAAAATTATATTTTTTACTTGTTACACTCATTCCTTGATTTGCTTCATGTATAGATATTGGTAATTCAAATATATCATCTATTTTACGAGTTAGGCTGTAATGTTTATTTTGTTTATGAAAAGAGTGCATTGTTTCAATTAATGCAATATTAGTGCGAGTTAAGTATGCTTCTGTTGTTATTTTAGTATCAATATTTTCTGTTCCTTTAAATTTAAAATCTGGCTTTAAAAATTTTTGTCCATAATTTTCAACAATTTTTGCTATTTTAGGACTACATCTAAATGATTGAGTAAGCTGCATTAATATATTATTATCTAATAATTCAAAAGCATTTACAGTATTCATAAAGCTGTATATATTTTGGTATGTATCTCCAAGTATTACTTTTTTCTTAGCATCTATTAGTTTAAATATTTCAAAACTTACAGCAGTAGTATCTTGACATTCATCTAAAATCATTAAATCGTATGTTAGTTTAAATTCTAAATTATTTTTTTTCGCAGTATCTAGTTTTATATGTAAAAATTTAAGCAAAAAATTAAAAGGAATGGCGATATTACATTCTAACATTTGATTAAAATAATATTTTGCAAGTGCAAGTGTTTCATCAAAAATTATATCATTTTCTTTTGTTATTTTATAATTTGCATAATCATCTAAATTTAAAAAAGAAGATAGAAAAAAGTTTTCTAATAGCTCAATAATAGCTTTTTTTTCTTTATAAGTAATATCTTCTTTAATACTTTTATATGAGAAATTAGCTATATCTTTATTTGATGAATATTTATAAGCTAATGAATGTAAAGTGCGGACATCTATATTTTTAATTTTTTTCTTGCTGTCTTCAACAATAGCTTTATTATAGGCAGTATATAAACCAGTAGCAGGTTTTAGTGCTTGGGCAATTGCTTTTGCAGTATATGTTTTTCCTGCACCTGCCACACTATTTACAGCTACAATGCGGTTGTCGCTTTCTGAACTTTTTAATATATTTATAATTGCTTGTTGTTCGCTTGTTAATAACATATCATCACCTTATAGTTATATTCTATAAAGATAATATACATATATAAAAATAAGTTATTGCAGAAAAACCTGCACTATTTATAATTTTCAGCTTTTTTTATGATTATTTCTTTTATTTTTTCTACTAAATTATCTGGTGCAATTAATGTTACAAACATACCAAGTTGCAATATTCCTGATAAAATATCTTCCTGTTGATATTCTTTATAATAATATATCTTCATGTATATATTATTATTTTCTTTATATATAATTCTTTTATAATGAGAAAAAATATATGCACTTCTTTGTAGTGCATTATTTTTATCATTAATCTTTATAATAATAGGGTCATTCGTGTATTTTTTTTCTAGTTCTTTCCATACTTTAATTTTGATTTTTATGTAATTTGGCACATTTTCATCTATTTTAAGTTTTGTAATATTTGTAAAAAATATTCTTATTATTTCACTATTTTTATCATTATAGCAGGTAATAGAAAAAGTATCCTGTCTATTATTATATTCTATTTTATATGGTATTAATTTAGAATCTTCATAAATATTTCCATCATCTGCATTATTTGTAAGTATTATATATTTTTGCTCTTTTATGGCATTGATAATCATTTTAAAAAATAATCTTTGCTGATTTGTATATTCATAAGCTATTTTATTATTTAGTCTACATATATATATATCATTATTAGATAAAGGATAAGGCATATTACAAGTATCTTCTAATGCTTTTTTTAAAAAAGCTATTTGCTTATCATCTAAAAAAAGTTTTGCTTTTGGGTCTTGAATTATGCTATATAACCATGCTTTTTCTGGATATGTTGGTCTTATATTTATAATATTTTTATGTGTTGGTTTAATACTGCCATCATTTTGCACTGTAAATATTTTATACATATCATCAGGATTACATATACTTTCTTTCATTTCTTTAAATGTGCATGTTCTATCAAAATGTTTTTTTAAATCTTTTTCTGTAACTATTTCATTATATTTATTAATGATATTTATTATATTAGTAATATAGTCAAAATCTTTGTTTTTATATTTATTAAATAAGTCCATACATTTCCTTTAATTTATTATTATGTTGTTTTATATCTTCATAAAGTTCAGGGCATATATTTTTATCTACAATAGCGTATTCTCCAAAACTATTTACCCAAGGAATTATTTCTTTATAATTAGATATTGTAATATCAAAAGTAAAACTTCCATCAGTATTTTCTGTAAGTAGCCCAAAACGCATAGTATTTTCTATATTTCTTTTAATTATTTTTTTCTTTTCAGCAGGAAATTTAAAATATATTCTTATATTGTAATTACCAGTATTATCTGCAATCATCCATTTATTAATAAAATCTTTATCAAAATTTAAATAAATTTCTTTATTATTATATTTTTCTTTTATTATTTTAAGATTTGCCATCATATCTATTCTGCTTAAAAAATATTTATTAGCTTTTTCATCATATCCGTAGCAGTATTGCTTACCATATTCATACTCTATAACAATTTTTATAGGAACAAGATGGCATTTTATAGTTTTACTATTTTGCATAGTATATGTATATGAAATTTTATATTTATTTTTTATAGCAAGCATGATATTCCAAAGGATATTATTATCTAATGTATTATATTTCGGCACATATCTATATACAAATATATTATTTTCAGGCTGGTAATGGTTTTTATCTTTCGTATTAAAATTAAGTTTTTTATACTTATTAATTGTTTTAGATAAATAATATCCGCAAACAGAAAAATAATGATGGTTATAAAAAAATATTACCATATTTTGCAGATTATCTAAAAAGCTACTGTCATCATATTTAAAAATATCAGAAGATAGGCGGTAATACTGGCTATTATCATTTTTTTCTAATTTATTATGGGCATATTCTATAATGCCAATTTTTTCAAGTTCTAAAAATTTATCTCTTTTAGGCTTTATAGTGTTTTTACATAAGTCAGACCAATAGTAGATTATATTATTATAACAAAAATAATTATATGTATAACCAGAGTCTTGTAATATTTCATCTATTATATACATATACATTATATAATAAAATACATCTTCTTCATTATATGAAGCATATATATAAGTATCTGTAAAATAATTAGTAGGGCATGTATATAAATCATTAAGTATTGTTTGATATTTTGTGCCATTAATTTTATATTCGTATATATTATCTTCCATATAGAAATTAATGTTTTTATATCTGTCATAAAATGTTCTTCTACTTGCAATAATACCAGTTTCCTGCATAGTTGCTTTATTCATACTAGGTGAAAAAAGAAGTGCTTTTATAAATTTGCGTATATTTTCATAGTTTTTTACTTCAAATAAATGAGTTTTTGTATTTTTATTTGCTCTTTTTTTATTCATATAAGCTCCATATAGGCTATTATATAAAAAATATTTATTGATTTAAATATTTGTTTTTATAAAAGTATAAAATATGATTGATATAAGATATGCTATATATAACAAGCAAATCCAAATAATATCATACTACTAATTTAATAAAGTGAAATAAATAAAAAAGGCTATTTTTAAATAAATTGCAAATTTTTTTATACTATTTTGAATTTTTTACTATATTTTTAGAATTGATAATGAGTCCACATACTAATAATTTTTATAGTGTTTATATTTTCAATTACTTCATAAACAAGGCGATGTTTAATATTTATACGGCGGGAATATGCTCCAAATAATTGACCTTGTAGTTTTTCATAAGCAGGTGGGTTTATATAAGGATTAATTTTAATAAGCTCTATTAAGCTCTTTGCTTTTTTATCAAGATTAGCACTTTTTAGAAATTCTATATCTTTTATAGCTTTTTTAGTATAAATAATGGAATACACCTAAACTACCATTTTACTTTATTTTCAGGAATACATTCGTCTATTGGAGTATTTAAGCCATCTACTATTTTATTTTTCAGAACAGGGTTATTTAATATTTCTAATGTTGTAATTAAGTTATTATAATCATCTTCACTTATTATAACGGCATTGCCTGATTTAGTGGCAATATTTACTGTCTGGCTGTATTTTATTGTCTGTTCTAAAATACTACCCATATTTTTTTTAAAATTTTCAAAATTAGTATTTATCATTTTTTTACCTAATATTACTTTTTATATATTTATGGACTATAAAACTTAATTGATATTAATAAGAAATACAAAACGGAGAGAGAGGGATTCGAACCCTCGATACCGGTTTCCCAGTATACTCGCTTAGCAGGCGAGCGCCTTCGACCATACTCGGCCATCTCTCCATCATATTATGTTAGAGATAATTATATACTTTAATTATTTTGTAATGTCAAATAAAAAAATATATTATTTGTAAAAATGCTTATCTATGCCCTGTTTCTATACCATTTTGTTGTGCGAACATTGCACCTCTGCCACACATTGGTGCAGATAATTCGCATCTTCTTGAACACATTGGGCAGTGTGTTGGTGTGCTGCTTAAAATATTATCTGATTTTTCATTTTTTTTACGCTGTTCTTCTAGCTCTTTAAAGTATTTATCCATATCCATAAAAATACCCTTTATAAATATATTGATGCAAAAATAATATATAACCTTTTTTATTTTTTGCAAGAAAAGATTTAAAAGATTAATATATTTTTCTTATTATCTATCCAACTTGACAGTTAAAAAAGATAATAGTAAATATAACTAAATAATTTAATTAGGAAATGTTATGCAATATTTACATATTCATCCAAGTATAATAATTATATGTATGCTTATATTATCAAATGTATTTATGACTTTTGCATGGTATGCACATCTAAAAAATCTTGCTTCTATGCCTTGGTTTGTTGCAGCAATTACTAGCTGGGGAATTGCATTTTTTGAATATATGATACAGGTCCCAGCTAATAGGATAGGTTATACTGTTTTTACTTTACCACAGCTTAAAATTATGCAGGAAGTTATAGCATTAGGTGTATTTATACCTTTTGTAACACTATATATGGGTAAGCCTTTAAATTTAAATTTTTTATTGGCTTCTTTATGCTTGCTAGGTGCTGTTTATTTTATGTTTAAATAGATTTATTTCAAAGTAGTTTTATGTATATTATTATTTAATATTATTGATGTTTTTCTTTATTTATCATAATTAATTTATAATTTCCTGTATAAAATTTCAGTTTTTAAAAAAAAGCACTTGACACTTTTCATTGTGATTACTAAATTAAGTCTAGCACTCGTAAGTTGTGAGTGCTAACAAATGAGGGAAATGTAATGAATATGCGTTTCTTAAATGAGCGGGAAGAGCTTGTTTTAAGGACAATAATTGATGAATATATAGATACTAGCGAGCCTGTTGGTTCTCGTAATGTTTCAAAAGTTGGTCCATTAAAAATGTCACCAGCTACTATACGAAATATTATGAGTGATTTAGTAGATAAAGGTTTTATTGCTCAACCTTATACATCTGCTGGTAGGGTGCCAACAGATAGCGGGTATAGATATTATATTGAAAAATTTGTAAAGATACAAAATATTTCAGAAGATTTTATAGAAAATATATATAGGGAAATGAGTATTGACCCTGTTAATGTGATGAACCTTTTTCGCCATTTTTCTAAAAAAATGGGAGATATGACACACGCTATAGGGTTTGTGGTTTCCCCTAAAATGAATACTATAAACTTAAAGCATATAGAGTTTATAAGGATAAATAGAGAGACAGTGCTTGCAGTAATTGTTGCAAAAACTGGTATGGTGCAAAATGTGTTACTTCCTGTGGATAATACTATTACAGATAGTGACCTTGTGCGAATGAGTAACTTTATAAATAGCAATTATAATGGTGCAAGCCTTTATGAAGTGCAGAGTATGCTTTTACAAGAATTGCAGGCAGCAGAAGGTGAAATAAAACGACTTGCTGAACAAGCTGTAAAATTAAGCGAAGCAGTTGTTAAAAGTCATGCTTTTGATGAAGAGTTTATTTTTGAAGGCACAAAAAATATTATAGATATTCCAGAGCTTAGGCAAAGTGGCAAATTAACTGATGTTTTACAAGCATTTGAAGAAAAAAGCCATATTTGTGCTTTACTAGAAAGCTGTATGAAAGAAGACAGTGTGCAGATATTTGTAGGTTCTGAAATTGGGCTTGATAATACAGACGAGCTTGGCATGGTAATAAAGCCATACCACAGGGGCGGAAATATAGTGGGAACAATGGGGGTAATAGGACCTAAAAGAATGAAATATTCAAGTGTTGTTTCTATTGTAGATTATTCCTCAAAAATAATATCAAAAATGCTTAATGATTACTACGAGGGGGATAAGTAATGAGCGAAGAAAATAAAGAAAATATGGAGCAAGATGAGGCTGTAAAAATTAATATAGAGTCGCCAGAAGCAGAAGTTATTGAAAATATTGAAGAAATACAAGATGAAGAAATATTAGAAGATACTGATATGGGTGGCGGTGAAATAGGCATATTAAAAAAACAGGTGGAAAATTTAGAAAATATTTTAAAAGAAAAAAATGAAGAAATTTTACGCCGTGCTGCTGATTTAGATAATTATAGAAAAAGGCTTACAAAAGAAACAGAAGATAAAGTTCGTTTTGCTAACCAATCAGTAGTAAAAGATTTTCTGCCTGTTATAGATAATATAGAAATGTCTTTACAGCATACAGAAGAAGGCTCACCTTTAAGGCAAGGGATAGAGCTTACTATAAAATCATTTAAAGATGTGCTTGTAAAACATGGTGTTAGTGAAGTTAATTCAGAAATAGGCACTATTTTTGACCCAGCAGTGCATGAAGCAATTATGATGGATAATAACGGGGATTATGAAAATAATGCTATCACTTTATGTGTGCAAAAGGGATATTTATTAAATGATAGAGTAATACGCCCAGCAAAAGTGAAAGTAAATAAAATATAAAATAAAATACAATATACAACAGTTAAAACTGTTTTGGAGGAAAAATGGCTCAAGGAAAAGTTATAGGCATTGACTTAGGAACAACTAACTCAGTTGTTGCTGTAATGGAAAATGGTCAGCCTAAGGTTATAGTAAATGCAGAAGGTATGTCAACAACACCATCTATTGTTGGTTTTACAGATGG
>JAAGKN010000577.1_pt1 | contig 92601 bp, 109 predicted proteins | sample 6206371 | NCBI WGS metagenome assembly JAAGKN01 (sample SAMN11533720, study PRJNA540317) | gut metagenome | isolation source: fecal pellets from male and female animal of same cohort | host: Peromyscus leucopus | place: USA:CA | collected 2017 | reverse complement strand
TAATGACCTGGACTACAGGTAATATCCATGCTCATTCCAATAAACTGCAAGGTGCGGAAAGCTATATGAGTAAAGCTAACGAAGTTGATGCTTACAGATTCAATCCTAACGGAACTCCGGAAGAAATCTTAGCTAATAACCCGGGGGTTTTCAGAGGGGCTGACGGTAAATACTATATTCCTAACAAATACTCTCCAAATGAGCCTTATTTAATTGACCCGTCTAAAGAACAGATGATTATGATGTACGGCGGAGATGATATGGCTGTTTGTGATGGTGCAATCTTCAAAGGCTCTTATGTTGATAATCTTGAAAGTATGAGTTATCAAGACCCGTCTAAATTAGCTTATGGCGAAGTCGGAAGATTTACTAAGCAAGCTCCGGGGGCGTTCAAAGTCATGCCGGAAGGTACTAAAATTCAGACTCTTGAAGGCGTAAGAACCGTCGGGGAAGGGGAAGTCGTTGCGCTTGACCACGCCGGTAATCCGTATGCATCAACGCCGGATAAGATCTTAAATAGAAATGTCGGATTCTCTGATAATGCATTAAAGACAATGACCGAATTGGACCCGGCTGCCGTTTACAAACACCAGGAAAATTGGCTTCGCAAATATGACGACCGCATACATTGGGAACAAAACAGACTTGATTTGAATAATTTAGTTCAAAAAGTAGAAAATAATTTTGCAGGAATTAAAATAAAAGATATTGAGCCCGCTTCCTGCGCAGGACGTGACTTAGGCAGAGTAGAATTCAGTTACAACGGTAAAGATTATTCTTTAACTACAGGAATCGGACCTGAAAATGACCATTATACAGTCGGCTGCTTGCTTGACAGGTACAAAACTACTGAAGAATTAATACAAGCTTCAAGATTATGCAATTAATGAAAAAGGGCGGGGTTAAAACCCCGCCTTTTTTATCCAAAACTTCAACCAACGCGAACCCTCAAGTAACAGAGTCAGCAGAGGACGACCTGTAGTCTCACGCCAAGCTGGTAGTCACGCGAATGTCGTCCGACCCTTGTCATAATAAATGTTCGGCAATTTTACTGTTAACACCTGTAACAACAGCTTCTTTAGCTACCCTTACAGCGTTTTTGATAGCGTAAGCTTTGCTTCTTCCGTGAGAGATTACCGTAATCCCTTTAACGCCTAAAAGCAAACATCCGCCAAATTCTTCATAGTTAATTTTTTCGTAAATTCTTTTCATAAACGGTTTAGCAAGGCTTCCGATTAACATACCCAAGAAATCTGATTTGAATTGCTCTTTAATCATCTTGAATAATAATGATGAAGTTCCTTCTGTTACTTTAAGAACAACATTACCTACAAAACCGTCACAAACAACAACATCACAGTGGTTAAGGAACAATTCTCTTCCTTCAACATTACCCATGAAGTTGAATTTTTCTTTTTCCTCTTCTAACAAATTATAAGTCTGTTGAGCAAGTTCGTTACCCTTGCCTGCTTCTTCTCCGATGTTCAAAACACCAACACGAGGATTTTCAATTCCCAAAACATTTTTAGAGAATGTCATGCCCATAATTGCAAACTGTTTCAACATTTGAGGAGTACAATTACTGTTAGCTCCGCCGTCGATTACAACAATCGGTTTTTTCATAGTAGGAAGAGTAACAGCGATTGCAGGTCTGTCAATACCCTGAATTCTTCCCAAACCAAATAAGCTTGATGCCATTGCCGCACCTGTTGAACCTGCTGCAACAAGAGCTTCTGAACTGCCAGTAGCAACTGAGTTAACTGTTAAAACAATAGATGAGTTTTTCTTTTTGCGAATAGCTTGCCCCGGAGCTTCGCCCATTTCAATAATTTCAGAAGCATGAGTAATTTTGATGTCCAAAGATTTAACATCAATTTTAACTCTTCTTTTCTTACCGGCTTTTCCGCAATCAGACATAAAGCCTTCGTTCTGAATTGTTTCAAGACATTGTTCAATCTGGTCTTGTTTCCCAACCAATTCAAGCCCTACGCCATATTCTGCCGCACCCCATACTGCACCTGCAACAATCTCGAATGGAGCATGATCGCCGCCCATTGCATCAACAGCTATTCTTGTCATTTATCCCCTCATCTATTCTTTGTTTAAATAATTTCTTAAGAAATGGTGCGGAAAACCCGCACCATTCAAATGTTATTCAGCAGATTCTTCTGCTTTTTCTTCAACAACTTCTTCTGCTTTAGTTTCTTCTACAGCAGGAGCTTCTTCAGCTTTTTTTGTTGATTTTTTAGCTTTTTTAGTTTCTTTTACTTCTTCTGCTTTAGCTTCTTCAACGAAAGCTTCGCCTTTTTTAGAAACTGCTTTGCCTTTGTATGTTCCACAAGCTGTACATACAGTGTGAGCTAGAGCAACTGCACCACAGTTAGGACATTTAACTGTTGTAGGTTTGGTTGCTTTCCAATTTGATCTTCTTTTTCCTTGAGCACTATGCCCTGTTCTTTTCTTTGGTACTGCCATTTTTTTATAACATCCTTTCTAGTTTTAATTGTTGTTCCACCGTATTTTGTATTTTATACTACTGACTTATTCTATATTTTCCTGACAAAATACTAAATTGTTGTTACGGCTTCTTCCTTTCCAGTTTTTATTTTACTACTTATATTTTGGGTTAATTAATCTTGACGTTCTATCTTGATATTTTTGAAAACATCCATCCTCTCATCGTGGATTTGCATGTTTTCATCAGATACAAACATTCCTTCATTACAATTTATACCACAAACCTTTTTATTTGGTAAAGCTAATATTACAGATTGATACAATAAGTCATAAACATCAATTTCTTTTTCACCGTTCAAATCCGTAATAAACTGTCCACCGGAGAGTTCCAGCTCCGCTCCGTATTCATCTTGAAGTGAATGTTTTGCGTAAGTTTCTTCAATATCGATATCCAAATCATATTCATATTCGGTCAAACATCTGTCACATGTAAGCTTGATTTTACCTTGAGCATCTCCGATGACTTTTATATATTCCCCCAGAGATTCAAATTCCAAATCCGCTTTTATATTACATCCAAATTCTTCCATAAATTCATCAAATTCATAATGAAGAATTTTATCCGATTCGCGTTCAATATCTTCAATTAAAACTTTATTGTGCATACGGCTCCTCTTGAAGCACTAAACCTGCCATTTGAGTTGAAACAAAACAAAGTTTTTTAATCGGGCCGATTGGTTCTTTTTCCACAAGAACAGGGGTCGGACTCTTCATAAGTTGTTTTAATTCCGCATAAACAGCCTGAGGGTTGTCAAAATACATAACAACAGGCGTTGCAGAACCTTTTAAGAATAAGATTACAGCCTGTCTTGTTTTCTGAGGTGTATTAAAGTTCTGAACCATAATTGTTCTCCTTTTCTTTTGAACATAGCCATATTATAATATAAATAACTATGATTGAAAAGATTAATGAAATACTCAAAAATGACGGCGTTATAGCTTTTGTTACAGACACGGTCTGGGGACTGGGATGTCTTCCAACAAGCGAAAAAGCTGTTAAAAAGATTTATGATATCAAACACCGCGAAGCAAAAAAACCGCTTATTCTTATGAGCAATGAAGTTTACAATCTGTTTGATTATGTAAAACAGCCTATCGAAAAAGAAGCCCAGCGTTTAATAAAAAAACATTTTCCGGGAGCACTGACTCTTGTTCTGGAAAAATCCGAAAACACGCCTGATTATATAACCTCATCTATGCCAACCGTAGGAATCCGTATTCCTGATAACGAAACTTTTTCAAAAATCTGTGGTTCAATTGACGGACATGTTTTAGCAACCACAAGTGCCAATCTGTCTGGCGACCCCGCAGCCTTAACCTATGAAGAAGCTGTTGCATATATCGGAGATAAAGTAGACCTTGTTGTTCCATCATACGGTTGCGAAGCTCAAGGACGCGCTTCAACAGTTACAGGATTCAAAGACGGTGAAGTTGTGATTTATCGTCAAGGAGAAGTTGAAATCATCTAAGCTTCATCTTCAATTTTTGATTCCGGCGTTTCAGATTCTGCCTGCGCATATTGATTAATAGCTTTGCCTTCATTTTTAACTACGACTTTTTCATCGTCTTTAGAAAGTTCGGCTTTTTGAGGCTGTTGGTTTGCTTGAGCTTTTTCCTGTTCTTCACAGTATTTCATATACTCATCATAAGTAATCTTACCATCAGAATTCGCATCAATTTCTTCCGAATACTTATCATCGCCTTCTTCCGCATAAACAGCTTCGCCTTTAGACTCGATTTGACGGATTTGCTCACTGCTTTTTGCTCTATCAGAATGTAGTTGAAATTGCAGTCTGTTTTGAAGCATTTCACTACGTTGAGAATAACTTATATCATTCTCATCGCAATAATCATTAAATTCTTGAAATGTAATAACACCATCCTCATCAGCATCCATTTCTTTTTGATACATAGGCTCACCCTTACGTGCATAAACCACTGTATCATTTTTGCCAATAGTTGTGTTATTGAAACCAGAAGCAGTACTATTCATACTTTGAATAAGTGATAAATCCAGACTATTTACCATATTTGAATCCTTTCAACGATACTATTCTAATTATAACTCGCTTTTGAAAAATCTCAATCTTATGTTACAATCAAATCAAGTGTTTATTATTTTTTGAAGAGGATGAGTAAATGAAAATTCTTATATCCAATGATGACGGAATTTTGTCTAACGGTATTCGTGCATTAATTGAAGCTTTATCACCTTGCCACGAGGTTTATGTTGTAGCACCTGATAGAGAAAGAAGTGCCGCAGGACATTCGCTCACCCTGCACACACCGCTTCGCGTTGAAGAAGTTGAACCAAAATACGGCGCCAAACGCTGCTGGATGACAACAGGCACTCCGGGAGACTGTGTAAAACTTGCTATTAACGCTATTTTATCGGAAGAAGAAAAACCCGATTTGGTTATTTCAGGAATTAATCACGGCCCGAATTTAGGAGCAGACATTCTTTATTCAGGAACAGTTAGTTGTGCAATGGAAGGCGCAATGATGGGATATCCGAGCATTGCAACATCTTTAGCAAGTATGAAAACCGAATACGAAGATTTCAAATTTTCAGCAGCTTTTGTAGCAGAATTAATCAACAGATTGGATGCTTACAAAATCCCGCCCAAAACAATCTTAAATATTAATATCCCTGGTCTTGAAAAAGAAGACATCGGAGGAATCGCCGTAACCGAACTCGGGAGCAGAATGTTCACTGATGAATACGAAAAACGAGTTGACCCGCGCGGAAAAGTTTATTACTGGATGGCAGGGGAATTAATAACCGAGCCTGAAGAGTCTTCAACAGATATTGCAGCTGTCAGAAATAACATGATTTCTATCACTCCGATTACTTACGAAATGACACGTACAAACTTAATGCAAGAACTTTCAGACAGCTTGTGTCATGAAGATGTTTGCAGTTGGTTCTAGAAGAACCCCTTGAAACTTCTTAAAAACCATGTATAATGTAAATATAGGGGGAAGCCCCAAAGAAATGTCACTTATCTGAGGCTTCACTTAGTACCCTATAATTTTAAGCTTTTAATGCTGCTATGAATAGCGTTGCTACGATTAGTAGCATTATTATTTTGTCTAAAATCATAGTTTTAACTCTCCTTTCTAGCCAATTCTTAGTAAACTGTGTGTGCTAGAGGTGGAGTTGTACTACCCTGCAAATTATTATTTACAAAATTATAATAACATAAACATCAATTTTTAATTGCATTTTCTTTTTTATGCTAGAATCTTTGTATGAAAAACATCAGACAATCAAACATTAATATACACAAAGATGCGTGGGTTGAGATTAATCTTGAATCTTTGGCACAAAATATTCAGGAAATCAAAAAAGGAATCCCAAAACACAAAAAAATGATGGCAATTGTTAAAGCCGACGCATACGGTCATGGTGCACAAATGCTTGCCCAGACAATGCTTGCCTCAGGTGTGGACGCGTTTGGTGTATCTTCCGTTGACGAAGGTCTTGATTTAAGACAGGCTAAAATCAAAGCTCCGATTCTTGTTGTCGGCGCAGTTCCTGTTTGGGCAGTAGAAACCGCAGCACAGAATGATATCGCGATTTCTATTTTCAACGAAACTCATTTAAAAGCCTGCAAAGAAGTTTACGAACGCACAGGCATCCGTCCTAAAGTCCACGTAAAAATAGATACAGGCATGAACCGTATCGGAGTTCGCTCCGAAAACGGGGGTAAATATATAAGAGAAGTACAGCAAGCTGATTATTTGGAATTGAGAGGAATCTTTACCCACCTTGCTGCAGCTGAAGAAGAATCTGAAACCGCTGAGCAAATCAGACGCTGGAACGAAGCAATTGAGGGAGTTGATACAAAAGGATTATTATTGCATGTCCAAAATACAGCAGGAACCTTTGCTTACGATTTCCCGTCAAACATGGTTCGCGTAGGAATTTCTTTATACGGCTTGTATCCTGATTTACCGCCAAAATATAATTACAAACCAAAATTAAAACAGGTAATGAGTCTGAAAGGAAGAATTACAAATATCCACGAAGTTCATACAGGAGAAGGCGTAAGCTACGCACATACATTCACAGCTTATGAACCAACCCGTGTTGCTACTATTCCAATCGGTTATGCAGACGGAGTTTCAAGAAACTTATCCAATAAAATCTACGGCAAGCTTAACGGCGTAAAAATCCGTCAGATTGGAAATATCACGATGGATCAGATGATTTTTGACCTTGCTGATATAAATGCAGAAGTCGGAGATGTGGTTACTCTTTTAGACGAAGAAGATTTGAGCCTCGATAGCTGGGCAGAAATTTTAGGCACAATAAACTACGAATTAACCTGTAGATTAAAGGTGCGTTTACCGAGAGTTTATACTCGATAGGATAATGCTTTTTATTAGAATTTATTATATACAACTAACATGAACCTGCATGAAGCAGGGACAGCCGAGGACGACTTGTAATCTAACGTTATGCTTGTAGTATAGCGATTGTCGTCCGACCCTTGTTGTAAAAAAAGGAGATTATTATGTTGAATCAAATCGAAAATATTGAAGCACGTCAGATTCTTGATTCCCGCGGAAATCCGACAGTTGAGGTTGAAGTAGAACTTATTGACGGAATAAAAGCACACGCATCAGTTCCTTCAGGAGCTTCAACAGGAACATTTGAAGCAGTTGAACTAAGAGACAAAAGTCCTAATGATTATTTCGGAAAAAGCGTCGGAAAAGCAGTCGACAATGTTAATACCATAATATCTCAAAGCCTTATGGGAGAAGACCCTTCTGAGCAGAGAATGATAGATAACTTAATGCTTGAATTGGACGGAACATTCAATAAATCTAACCTTGGCGCAAACGCAATCCTCGGAACTTCGCTTGCCTGCGCCCGTGCATCTGCAAAAACTTATGATATGCCGCTATACAGATACTTAGGCGGAGTAAACGCTGTAGTTCTTCCAACCCCGATGATGAATATTCTAAACGGCGGAGTGCACGCAAATAATAATCTTGATTTTCAAGAGTTTATGATTGCACCGACAGGTGTTTCATCATTCTCGGAAGCCATAAAAGCAGGAGCAGAAATATTCCAAACTCTAAAACAAATTTTAAACGAAATGGGACTTCCAACCACAGTAGGTGATGAAGGCGGATTTGCACCAAATTTAAGCTGTACGGAACAAGCACTAGAAGTAATTATTAAAGCAATAGAAAAAGCAGGATATAACACAAAAATTATCAAAATCTGTCTTGACGTAGCAGCATCAGAACTCTACGAGGAAGGCGAATGTTCAGGCGGAGTCTGCTCTTTATCAAAATATAAACTAACAGGAGAAAATCATAGTTTCACCTCGGAAGAAATGATTAATTATTTAGCAAAACTCGTTCAAGATTATCCGATTATTTCAATCGAAGACGGGCTTGCAGAAGACGACGAACTCGGATGGCAGGCACTTACTGCAAAACTCGGTACAAAATGTCAGCTTGTCGGAGATGATTTGTTTGTAACAAACGTAGAAAGACTTGCAGGCGGAATAAAGAAACGACTTGCCAACTCAATTCTTATTAAACCAAACCAAATCGGAACTTTATCAGAAACTTTAGATACGATTTTAATGGCACAAAAACATAATTATTCTACAATTATTTCTCACCGCTCCGGAGAGACAGAAGACACATTTATTGCAGATTTAGCAGTAGCAGTCAATGCAGGATTAATTAAAACAGGGTCACTTTCAAGAACGGATAGAATCTGCAAATACAACAGGCTTCTTAAAATTGAAGAAGAACTCGGGTTGAATGCTAAATACCTGGGAATAAAAGCATTTAAAGGCGCATTTATAGAAGAAGATTGCTGTATAGGTTAGTGCTTGTTACATTTACCCCTTTGGAGTAAAATATAGTCATTAAGGAGAAATGACTATGTTATTAGGCGTAAATATAGACCATGTTGCAACACTCAGAAACGCAAGAGGCGGAGTAGATCCTGATGTTTTGATGGCGGCAAGAATCTGCAAAGACTGCGGAGTTGCTTCAATCACAACTCATTTGAGAGAAGACAGAAGACACATCAAGGATTCTGATGTTGAATCAATCAGAATGCTTCCGCGCACCCGCTTGAACTTAGAAATGGCAATGACTAAAGAAATGCAGGAAATTGCGCTGCGCCTGAGACCGCACGCGGTTTGCATTGTGCCTGAAAAAAGACAGGAACTCACAACCGAAGGCGGACTTGATGTTGAAGGTCAGCTTGATTGGGCAATTGAGTTTACAAAACCGCTTTTAGAAAAAAATATTGAAGTAAGTTTCTTTATTGACCCTGATGTTCATCAAATTTCTGCGGTTTCAAAAACAGGTGCTCCGTTTATTGAATTACATACAGGAAGATATTCGGAAGTTTTTGGAACAGAAGAGGAAGAAAAAGCGTTTCAGGATTTAAAAGGCGCTGCTATTTTTGCCCAGAACTTCGGGTTAAAAGTTAATGCAGGTCACGGTTTGAACTACCAAAACGTAAAAAGAATGCACGAGATTCCGAATCTTGTTGAATTAAATATCGGACATTCAATTATTGCGCGTTCGATTTTCGTTGGGCTTGAACAAGCGGTTAAAGAGATGAAAGGATTAGTAGAATGAAATCTAAAGAAGAAGTCATATCTGAAATGCAGCTTGTTGTTGAACAAATGAGACTTGATGACATTGAAGAAAATCCTGATTGCGAGTTTGAATATTTCACCTGCAACGCATGCGGTGATACAAAACCGTTAGCGGGTTCAGTACAATACGGCCCATACAGGCTTTGCAATGATTGCGTTTTATTTGCAGAAGCAGGATTTGAGCTTGGTCAAATCAAAACAATTGATGATTTGGTTGACGCAATGGAAGATAAAAGACTGGAAGCAGACTGCGAATTTATCAAAAACGAAGAGAAGAAACTACAAAACTAGGGTAATGTAATTCTACCATGTTTGTATTAAAATATACCTAGAAATCCAACCAGTCGCGAGGTAGAAATATGTGGGATTATTCGGAAAAAGTTTTGGATCACTATAGAAATCCAAGAAACGTCGGCAAAATTGATGATGCTGATATGATAGGAGAGGCGGGCTCTTTAGCGTGCGGTGATTCCTTAAAAATATATATAAAATTAGATGGTGACAAAGTTATTGATGCAAAGTTCCAAACATTCGGATGCGGTTCAGCCGTAGCTGCATCAAGTATTTTAACTGAAATGATTATCGGAAAATCATTGGACGAAGTCAAAAAAATTACCAATAAAGAAATTGCAGAAGCTCTTGACGGACTTCCGCAGCAGAAAATGCATTGTTCCGTAATGGGCAGAGAAGCACTTGAAGATGCTTTGAAAAAATATTACGGCGAAGAGTCAGAAGAATGGCAGGAAATCGAACTTGCCGAACACGCTCATGCCGGTGAGAAAATCATTTGTACCTGCTTTAATGTAACAGAAAACCAAATCTGGGAAGCTGTAAAAGTTAACGGACTTAAAACAGTGGAAGAAGCTACAAACTATACAAAAGCGGGCGGAGCTTGCGGACGCTGTAAAGGTTTAATCAAAGATATTATTGATACTTACCTTAAAAAAGAAGGTAAACAGACTGAATTAACAGCAACTCAAAAAATTCTTAAGATAAGCAAAGTCATTGAACAGCAGATTTCTCCGGAACTCCAAAAAGACGGCGGAGATATCGAGCTTGTTGATATTGACGGCAATGTTGTTAAAGTTAAGCTTACAGGCATGTGCAGCGGATGCAAAAATGCTTCTATGACTTTAAAAAACTTTGTTGAATCAGTTTTGAAAGAAAAAGTTGATGAAAAAATTGAGGTAGAACAAGTATGATTTACCTTGATAACAACGCTACCACAAAAATAGATGCAGACGTTTTGGGAGAAATGATTCCTTTCCTTAGTGAACATTACGCAAACCCTTCAAGCATGTATGATTTTGCGAAAAAACCTGCTGAAGCTTTGAAAAAAGCTCGTGTTCAGGTTCGTGATTTTTTAGGCGCAGCAAATGAAAAAGAGATTTATTTCACATCTTGCGGTTCAGAAGCTGCAAACACAGCTATAAAAGGAGTGCTTAACTGTAATAAAGAAAAGAAGCATATTATTACTACCAAAGTTGAACATCCTTGCGTTCTAAACACCTATAAAGAACTCGAAAAACGCGGTTACGAAGTTGACTACATCGGAGTTAATTCCCGCGGCGAGTTAGAAGTTGAAAAATTAAAAGAAAAGCTGAGAAAAGACACTGCACTTGTTTCCGTAATGTGGGCAAACAATGAAACTGGCGTCATTTATCCTGTAGAAGAAATCGCTGAAATGATTAAAACCCGCTCACCTGAAACAATGTTTTTTGTAGACGCAGTTCAAGCAAGCGGAAAAATCCCTGTTAATGTAAAAGATACAAAAATTGATTTGCTGGGAATCTCAGGACACAAATTCCACGCACCAAAAGGGGTTGGAGCTTTATACGTTAAACCTTCAACAAGAATTACTCCTCTAATCAACGGCGGACATCAAGAACGCGGCATGAGAGCAGGAACGGAGAATGTTCCTTATATTGTTGGTCTTGGCAAAGCAGCTGAATTGGCACAAGACGCGCTTGATTATGAATTAAAAGAAGTAAAAAGACTTCGTGACAAATTAGAAGAAGGTATTTTGAAGAATGTATTCAATGCAAGATTAAATACTTCAATTACAAACAGAGTACCAAATACCACAAATATTGGGTTTGAATATGTAGAAGGCGAATTGATTCTGCTTCATTTAAGCGATTTGGGAATCTGCGCAAGCTCAGGCAGTGCCTGCACATCAGGTTCACTTGAGCCGAGCCATGTATTAAGAGCAATGGGAATCCCATTCACCGCTCTTCACGGTTCAATCAGATTCTCTCTTTCAAGGTTTACAACCGAGAAAGAAATTGATTATGTAATCGAGCACATGCCTGCAATAATGGAAAAATTAACCAAAATTTCTCCGTTTCAGGACGAATTAGAAGCATTGAAAAAACTAAGAGGTTAATATGGAATATATTTTTAGCGAATTAGGCAAATTTTTTATGACTCATTCAAGATTCATAATCGGAGTCATAATTAACCTTATAATTATCACTGTTTTTATTAGAATAACAGATACTTTTACCTCAAAATTTGAACAACGCTTGAGAGCAAAGAATCCTGATTCTCCGCTTCTGAACCTCATGCCTGTTTTAACCCGTATATTTAAAGCAATTGTAATATTTATGCTTCTTGCAGGCTTCTTGCAAAGTTTTGGATACAACGTAGCATCACTTATTGCAGGTTTCGGAATCACAGGTTTAGCTGTCGGTTTTGCAGCAAAAGAAGCTATTGGAAATGTTTTCGGCTCTATCGGTCTGCTTGCGGATAAAGTTTACAAAATAGGTGAATATATTTCATTCAACGGTTATGAAGGAACTGTAGAAAATATTAATCTCCGTTCAACCACAATCAGAACTCTGGACGGGTTTCAGGTAAATGTTCCTAATAACGTACTTGCAAACGAAGAAATCACAAATGTTTCACAAATCCATCAACGCAGAATTGATATCTCGGTTGATATTGAATATGGAACATCAAACGAAAAAATTGACCGCGCCTTAGAAATTCTGCACGAAGTTGCACACCGTGACAGCAGAATCAAAGACGGAGAACTCTCATTTATTGACAATATGGCTCCAAGTTCTATTGTTGTAAGACTTGTCGCTTACACGGATAAAACTTCATGGGCAGATTTCATATTAGTAAAAAGTGAAGTTTTAAGACAGATTATTCACCGTTTTCGCGAAGAAGGAATTGAATTTGCATTCCCTTCTACAAGTGTTTATATGGCTAAGTAATTAAAGGTTAGTATGAAAAAGATTTTAATAACATTGGGGATATTGTGCGTTGGCACAGCTTTTGCGGCAATGCCTGCCAATAAACTTTATGAGGAAAAAGTAAATTCCGTACTATTTATTGAAACCCAGAGCGGAACAGGAAGCGGTATCGTTCTGAAAGAAGACGGAACTTTTGTAACCTGTTTCCATGTTATTGATAATGCTGATTATATCAACGCTAAAACCAAAGACGGCAAAACATATAAAGTTAACGGATACAAATATCTGAATCCCAAAAACGATGTTGCAATTTTAACCATTACATCAAAAAACAAATTTACACCAATAACATTGAATGACAAAATTAATATCGGTGATATTATTTACACAATTGCTAATCCTAAAAAATTACAATTTGTTTTTTCCGACGGAATGATAAACCAGTTTTCAAAGGAAAAAATCCAGTTTTCTGCACCAACTTCACCGGGGTCAAGCGGCGGCGCTCTCTTAAACGAAAACGGCGAATTAATCGGGATGATTACATCACAGTATAATCCTTCCAAAGCCCAGAATATAAACTTTGCTCTGCCAAATTCTTATTTTGCACCTTATATGGATAAGAAAAAGAAAAGTAATTCAAAAAATATGAATTGGACTGAATTTGTTGTCAGCACTCTAAAAGAAAAAGATTTGGCAGAATTTATAAACTACGCTATGGCAACAGATAACAGAACCATGGTTTACAAATATATGAAAGGGCTCACAGAAGAAATTGAATCCGATGACTATGCTCTATACGGTTCAATGGCAATACTGTCTTTCATGGAAAACGCAGGCGAAAAGAATTTGATAGATGATGCGATGAAGTGGTTCGCGCTTTCTATTAACAGCAATAAAAACATAGAACTCTCTGCATACGGATTGTTTTTAGGTTCGTTTTTAAGTATGAATGTTGATAATTATGACATTTATTATGATTACATAAAAAAATATCCGCGAACAAAAAAAGTACTTAATAAACAAATCGATGAATTACTAAAATGCAATAAAAATGATTACGACTGTATCGATAATACTTTTTACAACATGAGTAATTACTTAAATTTCCTTGCAAAAGATGTGTACAAATCAAACGGAACAAAGAATGAAAAAGATAATTAATATATTATTGCTTTTAATATTAACAATGCCTGTTTTGGCAAAAGAGAGTCCTGTCAGCAAAGGACAAAAACTTTATGACAAAGGAAAATACACAGAAGCAATAATCGAGTTTTCAAAAACAGCTAAAAAAGATAAATTAGTGCTCATATCTGCTTACGAAAAACGCGGTGATAAATATTTTAATGAAAAAGAATTCGGAAAAGCTGCAAATGATTACAGAAGCGCCTTATTCTATGCATTATATTTTTATCCTGAACCGAATACAAATATTTCTCAACTTCAGAAAAACTTAAAAGATTGCGAAGCAAAACTTCATCTCAAAAACACAGCAAAAAGTCATTATTACACAGCAAAACTTCTTGATATAGCAGGTGAATATCCTGCATCAGCTTATGAATATATGCAAACAAAAAATCAGGAAAGAGCAAAACAAATAATTTCAGAACTAGAGGAAAAATGAAAATAAAAATAATCGCACTCGGTAAAATCAAAGAAAAATTTCTAAAAGACGGAATAGACGAGTTCCTCAAACGTCTGACACCATACACAGCAATGGAAATTATTGAGCTCAATCCTGTTGAAATCAAAGACAATCAAACAGAAAAAGCTCTTTTGGAAGAAGGGGAGAAAATATTATCAAACATCAAACCTAACTCCTACGTTATTACAATGGAAATCTTAGGTAAACAATTATCCTCAGAAGATTTTGCAGCAAAAATAAACGAAATCACAATAAGCGGAATCAGTGAACTTGTTTTCGTAATCGGTTCATCCTGCGGTATCGCTCCAACAGTAAGCCAAAGAGCTAATTTTAAATTAAGTATTTCTAAAATGACATTCCTACACCAATTTGCAAGATTATTATTAGTAGAACAAATTTATCGCGCGTTTAAGATTTTAAAAAATGAAACGTATCATAAATAGTGCGCTTCATATTTCTTCATAAAAAAGCAAGAAATAATTAAAAATTGTTTTTATATATATATGGTTAGTGTAAATTTTCAAAATAATTTAAAGGTTTATCAAACGGGCGGAATACAGAAAACACAAACCGCCCCTTTCTCTGCATCTAAACCCGCAGCTCCAACATTTAAAGCTGCTGCATATACTTCTGCTGTAACTGTTCGTACAAGTTTAACTACTCACGACGAAAAACAAAAATATAAAGAATTATCAGAAGATTTGGATTATAAATACAGGAAAAAACTAAATTATGCACTAAAATCAGGCATACTTTTGAAAAACAACTCTGATGATAAGAGTTCTGTGTTAGATAATTTACATAAAATCCTAAAAGAAGAACGCGATCCGGGGCTTGATGGAAGAACTATTTTGAAAGAATGTCTTGATATCATATCAAACCCTTATATCATAACCCAAACAGCAGAAGATATTCCTCAGGAATATAAAACTCAAATAATCGGGCTTATGACAAATATGAGTGAAGATATTGAAGAAATCAAGAAAGCAAACTACCATCTGGATACTCTTCATACAGGAACTTGCCCGACTGCGAGTGTCGAATTCGACCTTGCGACTAAGAATCCTGCCGAGTTTTTTAGAATAGTTGAAGGCTTAACTTCTCCTAAAAATGAAGCTTACAAAATTATTGATATGGACTCTTTATCAGAAAAAACTCTTGATGCAGTCTGGTTATTAAATAAATTCAAAACACCGCATAAAATAGGAAACTTTGATAAAGCAGTCGTACTGCTCAAGCCTGATGAGAATGCAATTATTCGTGCCCGAATCCAAAATCATCACAGAGACAAAGGCGAACGCTCAATCATTGATGTTTTAATGCAATCAACAATGATGCAATTAGGTTCACAACAAACATACAATTCTCTTACTGACAAACGTGCCCCAAACGCCTGGACAGAAGAAGACGGCGGACTGATTGATTTTGAAAAAACTTACGTGGAATCAGTTATGGAGAATAAAAATACAACTTCCGTAATTTACCAAAAAGTTGACCAACACGGACGTTTGGAAGGTTATGAAAAAGATTTTGCAACAATAAAAAAAGAATTATTAGATACTCTTGCAATGGGACACAATATCATAATCGGCTACACTTGGCCGGACCCTGATAACGACAACAGACTGGCAGGTCACGAAATAACTATTGTAGACCATAGAACTGACAAAAACGGAGAAACAATTTTCATCTGTCAGGACTCTGACGATGATGTGGCAGCTCCTATTGAAATGCCTGAATCATTCCTGCTTCCAAGCATCCACCACGCAGGACTGCCTGAAGAAATTGCAGCACGCGATTTTGAATACGAAGACAGCTGGAAATTCGGCGTTGATGAATTTGCTAAAGTCCAACGAAATCAATAGTCATGTTGTAGTATTTTCGTAAATAGTGTATAATAATTATATATATAATAAGAGAGGCGCATGGATGGCAAACTTGAATATAATAATTATTATTGCTGCATTTTTGTTTGCGGTCGTTGCAATCTATGCTCTTTATGCCATTATTATGTTTCAAGGCAATAAAGTCGGTAAAGATAATGAACTTCAATTAACAACCAAAAATATCCTTGAACAGGTAGAAGTTTTATACGAAAAAGGCGAATATGCTCTTATTCAACTTTTGGCTACAAAGTATTTGGAAAGAGTTCCTAATCATCCGAAAGTAAGATTTTATCTTGCGCAAGCTTATTATAAAGACAGAAAATATAATAATGCGATTAGACAATGTTTAACCATCCTTAAAAAAGATCATAACAATATTGATACAAAAAAACTTCTCGGTGATTGTTTCATACAAAAAGATATGATTAATAAAGCAATCAAAGAATATGAAGAAATTTTTGATTACAGAAGCAGCGATAAAGAAGTTGTAAGAACACTGGCTGAGCTATACAAAAATTCCGAGCAGTTCTTTTCTGCAATCTCTGTATATAATATTCTTGCAGGCTTGCTTGAACAGAATGATGAAATTGCGGATGTACAGCTAATCCTCGCGGAACTTAATGAAAGAACCCGCGATTATCCTGCTGCATTCGAAGCATACAAAACCAGATTAGGAATCTATCCAACAGATGTTTTCACCAACCAAAAACTTGCTGAATTATATATCAAGATTAAAAATTATCCGAAATCCGTAGAAACACTTCTCTACATGCTTTCTTTCGTAACCGAGCCTAAAATGCTTTTATGGGTTTACGAAAACCTTATTCAGCTTTATGTTGATACAGAAGAATACGAAAAAGCTATCGAATATTCTAACAGACTTCTTGATATCCAAGGCTCTGATAAATTCAAAATCAAAAACGACATAGCTAATTTTAATCTGAAATTAAATAATTATGATACAGGCATAACCATTTTAGAAGAACTTGTAATGATGTCACAAAACGGTTATGACGTAACCGTTGAACTTTCCAAAGCATACATTGAACGTAAAGAATATCAAAAAGCACTCGACAAATACCTTGCGCTTTTAGATAAATCTACTCAAAAAGAGGCAAAAAGTGTTCGTCAGCTTATTTGCGAACTTTATATTCTTTGGGCTGTTGAACTTGCAAAAATAGAAGATTTTGAAACATCATATAAATATTTAGATAATGCAGGCGATTACAACCCGCTTAATCCTGAAATTTATTATAACAAAGCACTAAATAAGATTGCTCAAAGAGACACAGCCACAAGCGTAGAATTATTACACAAAGCATTAGAATACGATAAAACAAATGACTATCATACAAAATATTTATTAAAACTCTCAGAAGCTCACCATATCTTAGGTAACTTCTTTGAAGAAAAGAAAGCATTATCAGACTTGTTAAAAATTGATGACAGACACCCGATGGGTTTATACAGAAGCGGTTTGATGTATGCAGCACAGCACGATACCAAAAACGCAGAAGAATGCTTCAAAAAAGCATTGCAATATGACCCTGAATTAATCAAAGCAAAATACAACCTTGCACTTATCTACGAAAGCAATAACCGAGATAAAGCAAAAGAACTTTATATAGAAGTTCTTGAACAAGACCCGAGCTTTGAAGAAGCTAAAAACGCGCTCGCAGACTTAGCAACTTCCGACTATTATTAAAACCACCACCAACGCGAACCCACTAGTAACAAAGTCAGCAGAGGACGACCCATAGACTTACGCTAAGCTGGTAGTCTTACGAAATGTCGTCCGACCCTTGTTATAAAAGATCCTCTGGGATATATATAACTGTATCAGCTAAAAAATCTCTTGCTTCATCATAAGATGAAAATCTTGGGACAATACGCTGATAATCCTTGACTACAGACAAAATATCATCCGTACTCATCCTGATTAACCTTCTTGAACCTAATTCATTCTCAATAATTCTTGCCATTTTTTCAACCTTTGGGCGGGACACATTTTGTATAACTACCGGTTTTTATTGTTAGTTCGTCCGTGTCCCTTTTGAACGGACTAACAGTTGGTTCGCGCTTTTTATAACAAAGGGCGGAGCACATTCCACCTAGCTACCAGTTTGGATTGAATCTCGTCCGTGCTCCTTTTGAACGAACTTCAAGTTGGTTCGCGCCGGTTGCTGTATTATGTTTAACGACAAAAAACCTATTTGACTTTAATTAAATCAAATAGGTTAATTAGAAAACATTTTTATAATCTGAACTAAAATACTACTGCGCCTTGTTCTTCAACCTTAAGTGTACGAACATCAGCTTTAATATTTTGTCCTTCCCAAATTTCTTTAACAGTCGAACGAATCTTATCCGTATCATATTTATAAGAAATAACCAATAGTGACGGACCTGCACCTGAAAGCACACAACCAAGTACACCATCTTCGTGTTTAAAAGCTTCCATAATATCTTTCATACCCGGAACAAGTTTTTCTCTATATGGCTGATGCAATCTGTCTTTTAAAGCAAGACGCATAAGCTTATGATCGCAGGTATTAACAGCATTAATAAGCATTGCAAGGTGTTTTGCATTAAATATTGCGTCCTGCATTGGAACTTCTGACGGAAGCACAGAACGCGCAATATTTGTAGACAATTCGAAATCAGGAATACAAACCGTCAAATCCCATTCTTCAGGCCATTTTAATTTTGAATAAGTAATAGTACCGTCATCTTCCTGATTAGCTAACACAAACCCGCCTAAAATAGCAGGTGCAACATTATCAGGATGACCTTCAACTTCTGTAGCGATTGCAAGAAGCGCTGTTTCATCGGCAGGAGAACCCAAAAGTTTATTAGCAGCAAGCAAACCGCCTACAACTATAGAAGAAGAACTGCCTAAACCTCGTGTAATAGGTATTTGAGCCTGAATATTAATTTTTAATTCAGAAGGTTCTTGTCCGATTGAATTATAAAGCATTTCAACTGCTTTATAAACAATGTTATTTTCATCTTTAGGAATACTATCGAAAATCATCTCATCAATAGTTTCTTCTTCTGACATAAGATTAATTTCAATCCCTGTACCGGGAAGCACGGTTTCTTCAATAGTAATTGTGTTATAAATAGGAAGTGCCAAGCCCAAACAATCAAAACCGGGGCCGATATTTGCCGAACTTGCAGGCACTTTTACGCTAACTTTCATTAATTTTCTCCTTTTAGCTATAAAGGGATTATACAATAAAGAAGAAAAAAGTACATCATTAGATATTCATTTTTTTGAAATCTTGAACATATTCAGGGCGTTGGTTCATATAATTTCCTTGAATTTCACCATCAGATTCTGCTCTGCGGCGTTCAAGATGCAATTGACCGTTCTTAACAATTTCTTGTAATTGGTTAAGATTTTGTTCAATACTAACAAGAACCTGTTCTGCATAAACGGAAGCACTGTCTTTAGTTCTCAACGCTTCGTCCATTGCCTGATTTCTTACAGCATCAGCTTCTTCATAAGACTTACGCTTAATATCTTCACAATCAGCAATAACCTGTTCTTTAATTTTTTCAGCTTCTCTTTGAACAGCTCTTAACAAATCAGATTCGCTCAATAATCTGTTAGCTTCTGCCTGAGCGTCAGCAACAATTTTTTCTGCTCTCTGTTGAGCTTCATATTGAACCTGATCCTTTGTTCTCAAAAGAGCTCTTGCTTCTTTGATTTCATCAGGCAAAGCTGCATATAATTTGTCTAAAATATTAGTCACAACATCTTTTTTCACAACACTAAATGCGCATCCTAAAAGCGGAAAGCCTTTATCCAAAGCATCTTCCAGTTCGCTCATTAAACCGTAAATAACATCTTGTTGTGAATTCATATTATGCTCCAAAATTTGTATGATAGTTACCAGAATTTTACAACAAACAAGTGACAAAAGTCAATCAAATGCATGTTTTTAAAGATTATTGTACAAATATCTGATATCTTGTTCCAATATTACAGTGAATCCCGCAATAATAGATTGTGCATCTTTATATCTTACACAATATGATTCAGATGAAAAAATAAATTTTCTCTGAATACTTGCACGTAGTGAATGATATAATGCTATACTCTTAAGCCCGCTGCTTTTTTTCTGTCTGAGAAGCTTTTTGTATTCATCAGGAAAACTTGCTTCTATACAGCACAAAACATCATCAATTCTATTCTTATCAACTATTTTTACCTTCAAAAAAGTAAAACTTGAATTGTTATTTATTACATTAGATAATTTTTTTAAATGTTTTCTTAATTCAATAATAGACTCATCAACCGTTAGCATAGTTCTATCTCCTTTAGTTGAATTATAACAAAAATTTTATCTATTGTAAATTTAATGCTTTAAGAATATTTAATAAAACAGAGCCTTTATACCTGTACTCCTGTAATTCCGCAGTATTCAAATTAACCTGACCTCGTGATTGCTCTTGAACAGTTTTACAAAATTCATCCACATAAGAAGTACTGACATTATTCTTTCTAAAAATTCCTCTTTTAACTTGATTGATTAAACCATCAACATATTTTTGCGAATTTTCAGGAGTTTCAGGCACTCTTACAAGCTGTTCCGTAAAATCAATATTTCCGCGCTCAGCATTCACTCTTGTTCCTGCACCGCCAAAATTATAAATCTCATCAGCTCCGCCTTTGGACTGCGGAAGAATGTGTTCAACAGAGGCAAGATTCGGCCATAATAATCTGTAACCGATTTTCCAGGATGGTTCACGGGAGAATTTCATAATATATGCGGGAATACTTTTTCTGGAAGTAGGAAGACTAATCGCAAGCTGCTGTAATCTTGTCTTTAATTCTTCATCTTCAATCGGTTCAATAAGATTATTCAAATCATAAATAAACGATTTTCTGCTAAACGGTACTAAAAAACGTTCATGCTTTAATCGTTTTTGTGATTCTCCAATCAATGTACGCAATTGTTCATTCTTTTTTAATACGGAAGATTTCAGAATAATTTTTAAAAACTTCATTATCTGCTGCTGGGTTTCCATCGTTTTAGGGTCGGTTTCATCAGTAAGTCTTGAAGCCTCTAGTCTCAACTTTGAGATAACGCGCTGCGCTTTTGGAGAACCGTTTTGCACAATATCTTCACCAATCTTGTCTAATTTATATTTAAACTCATAAGAACTGAACGGTAAATAAATCGGTTTTTCATTGATTTTATCTTCTGTTTCCGACATAAAATGCTGGAATCTGTACTGATAATCCTCAGGTAAATCTGATGCCGCAGTACGAATTTGCTCCAAGACAGGCAGCTGCTCGGACTTTAATTTTGTTTTATATCTCGGTGTTATGATTTTTAAAATTTGCTGTAAATTCTTTTCTGGATGAAGCCGTGCAACACTTTTAATAATTTTATACACCTGATATTCAATATCCGTAATACTTTTTTCAAAAGGTTTCATTGTCTGCATAACCTCAGACACCGGAGCATCAAAAGCATTGTTATTAAGCAATCTTTGCACCTTACGAGGGTCAATCATTTCAACTCCTGTATACATACAAGGAAGTCCGTATGAAAAAAGATTTTTTAATTTTCCCGAATTTGCAATCCCAAAAGCCGGCGAATTCTGCACAGCCCTCTCTTTTGGATAGGACTTTGGCAAAATGTTTGGCTGCAAATTGTCTATTCTCATAAATTAGGCTAATTTTAACACATTTCTTCTTAGAGTGCAAAAGTTAACAATAATTAACAGCGCGAGAAAAGATTCACCGCGCTGTTAAAAAGGTATGTATATTTTTGAGTCTCTAAGCCTCTATGAATAGTCGTCTTCCGACTATATTCGGCTGATTGTTGTAATATCCCGCGAAATACCCGCCTGCCACAGGACGGTTCTGACCGTAAGTTGCAAACGGATTTTCATGATTGGAATTTACAAAAGGGTTGTTTGATGCAAACGGATTTGAAGCCGCACCTTTTGAATTGGTACGCTTAATCTCTCCCGCCTGAAAAGTAGGAGATGCTGTTAAAACTCTTGATAATAAATTTACGATTTCTGCCATTTAGGTTACCTTTCTGAAAGGTGTTTAATGATTTATTTTCTAAAGTCAATTTATTTATCGACAAAAATTTGAAAAACTTGAATCACAAATTTAAAACATCAACTGCATGTATGAGATTTTATTTTTAGCTGTTCGGCGGATATCTTTACAATATACTTTAATTTATAGTATTCTATGAATAAGGGAGTATGGTTATGCCGTTTGAATTTATAAGACAAGAAATTGAGGATGTAATATTAGTCAAACCTAAGGTTTTTGGCGACAACAGAGGCTTTTTCCTCGAAAGCTACAAAAAATCTGATTTTGTACAAAACGGAATAGATGTTGAGTTTAATCAAGATAATCATTCCAAATCCACAGCACATGTTCTTAGAGGGCTTCATTATCAGGAAGCACCTCACGGACAGGCAAAACTTGTTCGCTGTTCAAGAGGCAGAATCTACGATGTGGCAATGGATATTCGCCCTGAATCAAAAACTTTCGGCAAATACGTAAAAGTCGAACTTTCAGAAGAAAATAAATGCATGCTGTTTATTCCTGAAGGTTTTGCGCACGGTTTTGTTGTACTCTCTGATGAAGCGGAATTATTATATAAAGCAAGCGGAGAATACGCACCTCAAGCCGACCGCGGAATTTTGTGGTCAGAAGTTGATTGGGATATAGATTTTGAACCGATTCTTTCAGAAAAAGACAAAGTTCAGCCAAAATTAAAGGAGGTTTTTGCATGCGTATCTTAGTAACTGGCGGAGCAGGATTTATCGGAAGCTGTTTTGTAAGACACATGCTCCAAAAACATCCTGATTATAAAATTATTAACTTAGACGCACTGACTTATTGCGGTAATTTAGAAAACTTAAAAGATGTTGAATCAAACCAGAATTATAAATTTGTTCACGGAAACATCTGCGACAGAAATCTTGTAAGAGAACTAATCCGTGAATCTGATTGTGTTGTAAACTTTGCAGCAGAATCTCACGTTGATAATTCTATTAAACACCCTGAAATCTTTATTGAAACAAATGTTCAGGGTACACTGAACCTCTTACAGGCAAGCCGCGAGATCGGTGTTGAAAGATTTTTACAGGTTTCAACAGATGAAGTATATGGAACTTTAGGCAAAACCGGTTATTTCTATGAAACAACCCCGCTTGCACCAAACAGCCCTTATTCAGCTTCAAAAGCAAGCGCGGATATGCTTGTTAGAGCTTACCGTGAAACATACAACATGCCTGTCTTAAATACACGCTGTTCAAACAACTACGGGCCTTATCAGTATCCTGAAAAACTCATACCGTTCTTTATTTCACAATTATTAAAAGGTGAAAAAGTTCCTGTTTATGGCGACGGACTAAACGTAAGAGACTGGTTATATGTTTATGACCACTGCGAAGCAATTGATGTAGTACTTCATAGAGGTAAAATAGGAGAGGTCTACAATATCGGCGGACACAACGAAAAAACAAATATTGAAATAACTCATCTTATTTTAAACGCAATGGGTAAAGATGAGTCTTCCATAAAATATGTTGAAGACCGACTCGGACACGACAGACGTTATGCTATTTCTAATGACAAAATCACTTCCGAACTCGGCTGGAAGCCGTCACTTACTTTTGAAGAAGGTATAAAACTCACAATTGACTGGTATTTGAACAATCAGGAATGGATAAAAAATATCGAAGCGAAGAAAGTGAGTTTAGTATAATGAAAGCACTTGTAACTGGCGCAAAAGGAATGCTTGGACAGGATTTATGTCCGATTTTAGAAGACAACGGATTTGAAGTAATTGAAACAGATATTCACAATCTTGATATTACAAAAGATTGCACTGAATTTATTATGACAGAAAAACCTGATATAGTAATCCATTGTGCAGCATACACAAATGTTGATAAAGCGGAAGAAGACCTTGAAACTGCAAAACTAATAAATTCAGTAGGAACGGAAAATATTGCCAAAGCCTGCGCAAAAGCAGATGCAACAATGGTTTATATATCTACGGATTATGTTTTTGACGGTACAAAAAACGAACCTTATTTACCCGAAGACAAACCTAATCCGATAAATAATTATGGCTTAACCAAACTTCAAGGTGAAGAAGCCGTTAAAAAATATTGCACCAAATACTACATTGCGCGCACAAGCTGGTTATACGGTCATCATGGACGGAATTTTGTAGAGACAATGATTTCTCTTGCAGATAAACCTGAACTCAAAGTTGTAGATGACCAAATCGGATGTCCGACCTGGACAGTCGAGCTTGCAAACGGAATCCTTAAACTTTTGGATAAACCGTTTGGAACATATCACGTATGCGGCAGCGGACATACAAGCTGGTACGGATTTGCAAAAGAAATCTTTGAACAAGAAGGACTAAAAGTTAATTTAAACCCTTGTGCAACAGAAGAATTTCCGCGGCCTGCTAAACGACCAAAGTTCAGCATTATGGAAAACAATAGTATTTGCAGAGATTGGAAAAGTGCATTAAAAGATTACTTAGAATTGAGGTAGATTAACCCCTCACCCCAACCCTCTCCCGCAAGGGGCGAGGGAGTATGCGAAACCTGTGTAAACAAAGGAGGTAATATATGAAAGGAATAGTACTTGCAGGAGGTTCCGGAACCCGTTTATACCCGACAACCATGGCAACATCCAAACAGCTTTTGCCTGTTTATGATAAACCTATGATTTATTATCCGATTTCGGTTCTAATGCTTGCAGGTATTCGCGAAATCCTTATTATATCAACACCTCAGGATTTACCAAATTTCAAAAAACTCTTAGGAGACGGCGAACAGTTTGGAGTAAAATTCTCGTACAAAGAACAACCTAGTCCTGATGGTCTGGCTCAAGCTTTCATACTCGGAGAAGAATTTATCGGTAATGATTCGGTTGCATTGGTTCTCGGTGATAATATTTTCTACGGCGCAGGATTTTCTGGAATACTTAAAAATGCTGTAGAAAGAGCTGACAAAGGGGATGCGACAATTTTCGGATATTATGTAAAAGACCCTGAAAGATTCGGCGTTGTTGAGTTCGACAAAGAAGGTAAAGCTCTTTCAATAGAAGAAAAACCCGCTAAGCCTAAATCAAATTACGCAGTTACAGGGCTGTATTTCTACGACAACAAAGTTATTGAATACGCTAAATCTCTTAAGCCTTCAAAACGCGGTGAGTTGGAAATAACCGACTTAAACAAAATATATCTGAAATCAGAAAAACTCCACACGGAAGTCTTCGGCAGAGGTTTTGCTTGGCTTGATACAGGAACACACAAATCCCTAATGCAGGCAGGGCAATACGTTCAAACCATAGAAGAAAATCAGGGAATAAAAATTGCCTGCTTAGAAGAAGTTGCATTCAGAATGGGATTTTTGCCTAAAGAACAAGTTATTGAATACGCAAAAACATATAAACAAAACGAATATTATAATTACATAACAAATTTGCACTAAAATATGCTATAATATAAGAGTTGCACGACAACATTAGGAGTTTATATGGCTGTTTTATCAAGATCTGTTTATGTACTTGCGGTTATTGAGGCTTTAATTACTGCATTTGTGGCACTTTTGAGTTTCGCTTTTGTTGCACAAACTCCCGCAAAACTCTTTATCGTTGCTTTTATTTTTGTTGTATCAATTATTACAGCATTGACTCTTAAAGGGTTTTACAGCATAAGAAAATATCGTTTAAAAGATATTTATCTTCTTTTTGAAGGAATTTTTATCGCATCTTTTGCCGCTACAGCATTATCTGTTCCTGTTCTGGGCGGATTTGCGTACGCATTGGCTTTATATGATATCGGCTTAATTTTTACAAGTATTTTACTTGTAAGAATCGTCTTCCTGATTTACAAAAAATTCCTCAAACCTGTTAAAAACATTCTAATCGTCGGTGCAGGTCAGGACGGAAAACTTATTGCCGAAGAAATCCAATCAAGACCTGAACTCGGAATGAAAGTTGTCGGATTCTTGGATGATAATATGAATAATATCGAAGAAGAAGACTCTTCAATCCCTATTTTGGGCTTAACTTATGACTCGGAAGCAGTTATTAAAGATAATAAAGTAGATATGGTTATTATTGCCGTTAAATCAAGAATGGATTCAAATATCCTTACCGATTTAGCAAAAGGAATTCCTCTTGGCGTTAAAGTTTGGAGAATGCCGACATTCTACGCACATATTACTAAAAAACTCTTTACTAATAAAATGGCTGTAAACTGGCTGTTCTATGATTATGTAAGACCAAAACACATTATCTACTCACACGTAAAACAGGTTCTTGATATAATTTCTGCAATTGCAATTCTGATTGTAACATTACCGTTATCAGTTATCGCAATGATTGGAATCAAACTCTCCGATTTCGGCCCTGTATTCTTTACTCAGACAAGAATCGGAAAATTCGGAAGACCATTCAAAATGATAAAATTCAGAACCATGTATCAAGACAAAGTTGATGAAGGCTTTGATGACGATTTGGAAGAAATCGAAAACGACGACAAACGTATTATGCCGTTCTGCAAACTAATCAGAAAATTCCATATCGACGAAATTCCGCAAATGTTCAATATCTTAAAAGGCGAAATGAGCTTAATCGGCCCGCGTCCCGTAAGAGAAGAAGTTTATCTTGAAAACAAGGAAAATATTCCGTTCTGGGAATGCCGTAACTGGGTTCGCCCGGGCTGGACAGGATGGCAGCAGATTAATAATGTTGATTGCATACCTGAAGAACGTCTCGGATACGATTTATATTATGTAAAACACAGAACACTCTTCTGGGAAATTACAATCTTTGTTCAATATCTTGCAAAAGTAATCAGCGGAAGATTATAGTTTTTGATAAACATTGTGCATAACACGTCCAAAATTGTGTTTACGCAGCAATGCCTGAATGGAAGGTTCTTCTTCTTCCAGTAATCCGATTACAAACAAACTGTTTTCTTTTAATATGCTGGAAGCAGTTTCTATAAAGCGCTGAACTTTTGAAGGATAATCGGCAAAATACCCGAGACAATTCCTGCATAATAATATAGTATTAGAATCATCTTTTAAGGTTGGAAGTATTTCAAACATATCACCTTGATTGAAATTAACACGATTTTTCAGCTTTGACCTTACGGAATACAAAGTAGAAAACCCGCTGTAAGAAGGTTCGGTATCAGGAGTCTTAAAATATCGTTTTAGTCCAATCCCCTTACCATTTATACAAGACTCATCCTGCGGAGATATATGAACATATCCGCTTGACGCCATTTTGACCATACTGTCCTTAATATCATAAGCCGTTATAGGATTGCATTTTTCTAAGTACTTCTCATCAGCATACTCAAATAATGACATAATATAAGTAAACGCCTCTGTTCCATCAGAAGCTCCAAACTGTACAATATTTACCTTATCTTTATCTTTAAAAAGCTCTTCTTGATAACGAATAAACTCTTCCCATCTCAAATCTTTTCTAAAAAACCAAGTCCAAGTTCCCATCTCTTTACCGTCTTGCATTTTATAAAACGAAGACGAAGATTTGAATTGCGGAGCATAATACGGTTGGTTGAAAGATATCTTCATAACTCTAATAAACCGCAAGAAAAATATTTTTTGCTATGTTCATGCTACGATTAAAATGTACACTAAGCTGGAGAATAAAAATGCAAGTAAATAACATATCCCCTGCTTTCACAGGCAGAGAATTTAATATTACCCCTGAAATGAACAAAGGAAGAAAACTACTATATAATGAAGTTGTAGATATAATCAGAAAAACACCTGTTCCTGCTGTTTTTTCAAACGAAGGTATTAAAATCAGCGCACCTGAATCTCAGAGCCTTACAAAAGTTCTTGGGGATTTAACAAAATCAGGAATTAATTTTGAGACAATTGCTTAATTGTACAATCTAAAGCAACATCAGTAACAAAATCCATATCCGCTTCTTCAATAATTAGCGGCGGATTGAAATATAAAACATCACCTAAAGGACGAAGCAAAACACCCTTTTCAAGGGCTCTTTTATAGATTTGATAGCCCGTTCTTTTGGTGTAGTCTAAAGATTCTTTTGTTTCCTTATTCTTTACCAGTTCAATCGCATTAATCAAACCGATTGAGCGAACTTCGCCTACATTTTCAAGCGGAAGAAATTTTTCTTTAATAATTTTATTAAAGTATTTTGCTCTAACATTGGCTTTTTCAATTATTTTTTCATCACTCAAAATTTTAAGCACCTCAACCGCAGCAGAACACGCCAGAGGATTTCCCGCATAAGTATGAGAATGCATAAAAGCTTTGCCTTTTAAATAATCATCATAAAATGCGTCATAAATCTCTTGAGTAGTAATTGCGACCGCCATTGGCATATAACCGCCCGTTAAACCTTTTGAGAGACACATAATATCAGGGGAAACTCCTGCATGGTCAAACGCAAACATTTTTCCTGTTCTGCCGTAACCTGTCGCAATCTCATCCGCAATCAAATGCACATTATATTTGTCACACAATTCTCTTAATTTTTTCAAATAAAGCGGCGGATAAACCTTCATGCCGGCAGAACCCTGCAAAAGCGGCTCAACTATAATTGCAGCAGTTTCTTCTGCATATTGTTTGAACGCTTCTTCTGCTTTAGCAAAACATTCGCATTGACACGCAAATGCTCCCTCTCCTTGAGGAGAGGGTTGGGGTGAGGTGTCAAGCGATTCACAATGCCCACTGCATTTTTTCCCGTAAGGACAGCGGAAGCAGTCAGGACCGTCAATTCTTACAACATCCAAAAGAAGCGGTTTATACAATTCTGAATACAAATCTACTCCGCCCACAGCAAGCGCCCCAAGGGTTTCGCCATGATAAGCCTCTGAAAGTGCCATAAAACGTTTTTTCTGCGGATTACCTGTTTGATAATGATACTGAAAACTCATTTTTAAAGACATTTCAATCGCTGATGAGCCATTATCGGCAAAGTTGAATTTACACAAACCTTTCGGAAGAACTTTCATAAGTTCCTGACAAAGAGTAATTACTGTTTTATGCGAAAAATTAGCAAAAATAACATGTTCTAAAGTATCAATCTGTTTTTTAACAGCAGCATTAATTCTCGGGTTACAGTGTCCAAGCAGATTACACCACCATGAGCTGATAACATCTTTATAACATTTACCGTTAATATCATAAAGATTAATACCTTCACCTCGCTCAATCACAATCGGAGGAAGTGTTTCATAATCCTTCATCTGTGAACAAGGGTGCCAAATATATTTTAAATCTTCTGCCTGCCAATCCATAATCTAATCCTTAAATAGTCCTTCCAAAAGCATAATGTCATTACCGTTTTTCGCTACAGTTGCAACAACATTTACGCCGGTTAAGTTTTCTACCTGCTCTAAATTATCCCAATGCATAAAATCATTTGAATCATAATTATTGAGAATAATTCCTTCTATTTCAATACCGTTAGCACGGGCATATTCAACAGTCAAAAAAGTTGAATTTATTGTGCCTAAGCCCGCATCTGCAATAATCAGCGTACTCAAACCCAGTTCCCAGATTAAATCTTTTAAAAGATATTTTTCATCTTTTTCAGCTATCAAAGGACAGGTTATTCCGCCCGCACCTTCAATCAAAAGATAATCATATTTTTTACTAATCTGAGAAAAATCGTATTTGATTTTGTCTATATCAATTTTTTGATTAGCACGTTTAGCGGCAAGATGCGGCGAAACAGCTTCTTTCCACCAATATGAAACACATTCGTCCGCAATAGTCGGAATTTGAGCCATATCCACAACATAATTAGGGTCGCTGTCAACAAGTCTTCCACCGAGTTCAAAAACTCCGCTCACGACAGGTTTATAGTACCCGCAGTTGTAACCTGCTTCGCGCATTTTTTTAACAATCAGTGCTGAAATATAGGTTTTTCCGACATCTGTTCCCGTTGCTGTAATAAAAATTTTCTTTGTCATACCTAAAGGTTAGCACTTCAAGCTTTTATAACAAGGGTCGGACGACATTGCATAAAACTACCAGCTTAACGTAGGTCTACAGGTCGTCCTCTGCTGCCTTTGCTACAAGTGGGTTCGCGTTGGTTGAGTTGAATAGCATGATTGCAACGTGATTTATTTAATTACAAATATCGGTAAAATTCTTAACAAATTCTATCGCCTCATCTTTTGTATTAACGACACTGCTCATTTGAGCCTCGTTAAGAGCTTTCATTATAACCCCTAATGCAGGCGACTGCTTAATCCCTTTAATCTCCATAACCTCAAACCCTGTTAGAAGTTTAGGCAGCGGTTCCATTGTTTCACGTTTTTCAAGATAAAAATTTAAAAGCTTATCCAAACCGTTAATATTATCCTTAACCATTTCTTCCGTAATCGCTTCTCCGCGTGCAGAAAGTCTGTCCGCTTTGGCTAAAATAATATTATCAATTACATTTTCTTCCATCTTACGCAAATAGCGCATCATTACTTTTTCATTCAAATCAGGCGCAACAATTACGTTAGATGGATAAATATGATTCTTAATCATATTTTGAATATATTCAATCTGTTTTTTTGAAAATTTCAAATCTCTTAAAAACGGCACACACATTTTTGACCCAACATCATCGTGTTTAATAAATCTGTGACGTCCGCTCTCTTCAATTGTCCATGTGGAAAACTTACCGATATCATGCAGAAATCCCGCAAGTTTTAAATGATTTATGCGCGGAAATCCGCCAAAATCGATTTGGTCAAGATGCTCTTTTTCTTTTAAAGAAGCATTTTCGTATAGTTCTTCAATGTTTCTGACCGTTTCTACAACATGGTGGAACAAATCCAAATGATGATGAGTGTTTGGCGGAACTTTTTTCATCTCCATAACTTGAGGAAAAATTTCCTCCAAAATCCCAAATTCATCCATCGCAAGCAATGTTTTGGCTGTATATTTGCCTCCGAAAAGTTTCATAAGCTCATAAGTTATACGCTCATGCGACGGATTCATAAGAAGATGTTTGTATTTATTTATCGCAGCTTTGAGCTCTTCTGCCATCTCAAATCCTGTTACAGAAGCAAATCTAAACGCACGCAAAACCCGAAGCGGATCGTCAGCGAAGTTTTCATCTTTTATATGGCGCAAAACTCCGTGTTTTAAATCATCAAGCCCGCCTGTTACATCAATAAATTCTTCTTTTTTTAAATCATACGCAATTGCATTAATCGTAAAATCCCGGCGGAGCAAATCTTCTTCAATACTTCCACCTTGAAGTTCTGAAATATCAAGAAAATTAATTTTGTCTTCCAAAACTACACGAAAGATTTTATTCTCTTCATCTAAAACAATAAAAGTTCCGTCAATATTGCGTGCAAAACCTTCTGCATTATTTATTGCAATATCTCTGTCAACAGAAGTTTTTCCCATCAAAAAATCCCTGACAGCACCGCCTACCAGATAACCCTCATTAATATTTTTTAGTACAAAATCATCCTTGATATTCATAGACAAGGTTTCCTAATGTTACAATAACAGCGGTTTCAGCCTTTAAAATCAAATAACCTAAAGATATAAGCGGAAGATTCTTTGATTTAAAGTAATCAAATTCTCTTTGAGAGAATCCGCCTTCAGGTCCGATGATTGCAAGAACTTTGTCGCCTTTTTTAATCGGATTTTTAGTTAAAAATTCTTTCAAGGTTATTTCCGTTGAACGTTCTGCAAGAACAAGAATTTTATCAAAATTCATATCCAAAACTTTCTCTAAAGTTGTCGGTTCAAAACAAGTCGGAACTTTTGAGCGCTCGCATTGTTTACAAGCTTCAAACATAACTTTTTGCCATTTTTCATATTTTTTAGCCAAAACTGATTGCGCAAGCGCGCAATTATCTGTTACAACAGGATAAACCCCGCGAGCGCCGAGTTCTGTCGCTTTTTCCATGACTGTCAATTGGGCATCACTTCTCAAAGGGCTTTGTGCAAGGTACAAATCAAAATCTAAATCGCGTTTTGAAGGATAAAACTTTTGAATTTCACAAATAATTTCTGAATTTGTAATCGCATTTATAATAGTTTCATATTGGATTTGATTTTCATCTATCAAAAGCAGGCTTTCACCCACACGCGCACGAAGAGCACGCGCAATATGACGATAGTTTTCATTATCGCTGATTGTTATTAAATTATTATTTTTGTCAGTTGATTTAACAAAAAAATGCGGCATCTTTATCCTTCCATTGTTTTGAATTTTTTCTTTAAGGTTATTCCCATTATTGCGCATAAAATAATTACAGCAACAATTAAAGCATACCAGAATCCGATTAAATTCATTTTATAATACAATCCCAACAAACTTCCCAAAGGAAGTGCAACAATCCAGAATGCAATAAAATTAGATATCATAACAATTTCAGTTTGTTTCAAACCTCTGAAAATACCTGCAAGAGTTGCTTGCAGCCCGTCAAATATCTGCATGAAACATAACAAATAAATCGCAGGCACACAAACCTGAATAAGCACAGGGTCTTTCGTAAACAACCCTGCAATTATCCCCGGAGCTGTTGCTACAACAACGGAAGAGCAAGCCATAAACCCGCCTGCTAACATGAGCGCTGTTTTTGCATATTCTTTTAAAGATTTGAAATCTCTTGCCCCGTTTGTGAACCCTACTTTAACCGCAGCAGCATTACCTAAAGCAAGCGGAATCATAAATGATACCGAAGTAATTGTGCAGATAATATTCATTGCAGCAGCATAAACGCCTGAAATTCGTCCCAAAATAACAGTCATACCGTTGAACGCAACAAATTCAATCATAACAGCAATCGAAGACGGAATCCCGACTTTTATTAAATCAAAATAATAATTTTTATCTTTATGATGTTTGATTTTAACTTTTTTGAAACAGTACAAGAATAGAACAATTCCCATAAAATATCTTGTAATAAGACTTGCAATCGCAAGCCCTGCTGCACCCATTTCAGGAATAAAACCATAACCAAATACAAAAAGTATATTCAAAACAACATTTAAAAATATACAAAAAACAGTCAAAAGATTAGGAAATAATACAATCTCAAAAGATTGCAGAAACTCTTTTGACATACAATGCAAATACGCACCAAATACCGAAAACGCAGTAATAAAGAAATATTCTTTAATCATAGGATTCAAAGCTTCTTCAAATCCCAAATATTTAATAAACGGAATGCACGCCAAAATAATAAGCGAAATCACCACAGAAAGTCCCGCCGCAAATTTCAAAGAAGGATAAAAGTATTTTTCAGGTTCTTTGTCTGCTCCGCGATAATTAGACAAAATTGGCGAAATACTTATCAGAATCCCGATACCGAATATTGTAATACAGTTAATAATAGCCGTTGCAAGACTTATTGCAGCAAGTGTATCAGTTGAATGTCTTCCTGCAACAATAACATCTCCTACCCCGATAAGAATGAAACCAAGGTTTCCGAGAATAATCGGAAAAGCTATATGTAATAAATCTTTTATATAATTAATTCTAAGTTTTAGCATAATATTATTATTCTATATCAAAGATAATCAAAGGAATATAATACAAATGTACAAATTGGACAAATTGGAAAATTTATTATATAATAAACGCGCAGGGTAAAAGATGCCTTTTTCGAAACAGAACTTACTAACAATAGCGTATTAGACATTCGGGTTGGTTCTCGACTAGAAAGAGGTCAAATATGAATGATTTCAATTTAAGTTTATTTTTACTTTATTTGATTTTAAACATATTAAAAACGGTTCTCATTCACAAGAACAAGAACCGTTAGACATTCTACAAGGCATCCGGTGGTTTAGCAATCCACCACCCTGTGTTTATATTATTTACGATTTTGGCATATTTGTCAAGCTATTACACCTTTTTAAACTAATCAGGCGAAGTAATCATTTATTTTTGTGCTAAATTTTAAATTATGAGAAGAAAAATAAAAGGATGCTTAAACGGAATCATAGCCTCAATGAGCTACGGGATGAACCCGTTATTTGCTCTACCTTTGTATTCAAAAGGGATTGGAGTTAACTCGGTTCTTTTTTACAGATATGCTTTTGCGGTTCTCATATATGGACTCTGGTTAAAATTATTCAAAAAAACATCTTTGAAAATAAACCTAAAAGAAGGTTTTTGGTTATTATTATTCGGACTGTTATTTTCAGGCTCATCTCTTACTATGTTTGATGCGTTCAACTATATGGATGCGGGACTTGCCTGTACGATTCTTTTTGTATATCCGATTCTGGTTGCAATAATTATGACATTGTTTTTTAAAGAAAAACTAACTTCAACCACTATTATCTCAATTACTCTAACCTCAATCGGGATAGCACTGCTTTATAACGGAGGAAGCGCAGCTCTGAATCCTAAAGGGGTTTGGCTGGTTTTTATTGCAGCACTTTTGTATGCACTATATATTGTCGGAGTAAAAAATGTTGATACAATAAAACATTTAAAATCTGATATCCTTACTTTCTATGTAATGTTATTCGGGCTTTCATTGTATATAGTAAACTTAAAATTCTGCACAGAACTCCAGATTCTGCAAAGCCCTCTGCAATGGCTCTGTGCGATTGCATTAGCCGTAATTCCTACCATAATTTCACTTGAAACAATTACTGTTGCTATAAAACTCATAGGTTCAACTACAACCGCAATTATCGGAGCGTTAGAACCCTTGACCGCCATATTCTTTGGAGTAACAGTATTCCATGAACAATTGACTACAAAAATTTGTTTTGGAATATTGTTAATCTTATCGGGAGTTTTGTTTTTGGTTACAAATAAAATCAGGAGATAATTATGTATAACAAAATTATTGAACATTTTAAAAAATTCCCTCAAGTCCAGGCAATAGCAATCGGAGGTTCAGCATCCGCGAAAACCAATGACAAAACATCTGATATTGATATATATGTTTTTACAAATAAAGATATTCCCGTTAATGAAAGAGAGAAAATTATCAAAAACTATTCCGAAAAATACGAAGTCGGAGGAGAATATTTCGGCTCAGGTGATGAGTTTTTAGAAAAAGAATCTGATACAGTTTTTGATATGATGTATTGGAATACCAATTGGTTTGAAAATATTGTTGATAATGTATGGATTAAATATTATCCTTCAAACGGTTATACAACCTGCTTTTTATACACTTTAAATATTTGCAAAATTGTTTATGACCCAACAAATTGGCTGCAAAATTTAAAAAACAAAATTAACACTGAATATCCTGAAAAATTACAACAGAATATTATTCACAGAAACATGATGTTACTAAAAGATAAGCCTTTTGCTTCATATTATGAACAAATTGAAAAAGCGTTTACAAGAAATGATATAAACAGTATTAACCATAGAATCTCAGCATTTTTAGCAAGTTATTTTGATATAATTTTTGCAAAAAATAAACTTCTTCATCCCGGAGAAAAAAGATTAGTGCAATATGCAAAAAATCATTGTGCAATTTTGCCAAAAGATTTTGAAGAAAATATAGAAGCACTTCTTGCAAAACCGGAACTATCACATTTTGATTCTATCATCAAAAATCTTCGCGAAATACTTTAAAGTAGCTATTGCAATCTGCTATAAGCCAAAAACTCTTCACCAACTTTAATCATGCCTTGTTTAACTTCTAATGATTTTTCCAAAAGCATATTTAATAAAGGTTCAATATTATAAAACTCGTCACAATCAGGGTTAGCCTCCCGATACGTATCAAGAACTGTTAATAATTTGTATACGTCACCGGCTGCAACCTCTATTTTTTGCAAAGATTGAAACAATATATCAGCTTGTTCTTTGTTCATAAGCTCATCATAGCATATTTGCACCTATAAAAACAAGTGCAAATATGACGTATATTATTTTCTGCAAAATACACTTATTATAATAAGTGGGAGACACAAATGTTTGAAGTTGAAAAACCTGAAATAGTTAATAAGACATTTAGATTTCCGTTGGAACTTGTTCAACGATTACAACAAGTTGCGAAAAAGAAAGGTATTTCATTAAACAAACTTATTATTCAATGTTGCGAGTATGCTTTAAATAATCTTAAAGATTAACTATAACTCTTTCAAAACTTTGCAAGGATTACCGACTGCAACAACATTTGACGGAATATCTTTTACAACAACGCTTCCCGCTCCGATTACGACATTATCACCAATCGTAACCCCGCTCACAACAGTTACACCGCCGCCAAACCAAACATTATTCCCGACCTTTATTGGTTTTGCGTATTCCAATCCTGAGTTTCTTGTTTCCGCATCAAGCGGATGTTCTGCTGTATAAAATCCGCAATTCGGCCCGATAAAAACATTATCGCCAAAAGTAACAGGCGCACAATCCAAAATAACTAAGTTATGGTTGGAATAAAAATTTTCACCCAACTCAATATTATATCCGTAATCACAAAAGAAATTCGGTTCAATTTGAAAAGCTTCACCCGTTTTACCCAAAAGTTCTTTTAAATATTTCTTGTCTAACTCGGCATTATATTTATAACAAAGTTCTTTTGCCCTGACACGTTCTTCCAATAACCCGTCAAGATTCGGATTATACATCTCACCTGATAACATTTTTTCTTTTTCGTTCATAAAAATATTCTACTAAAAAAAGAGGCTTTGTTAAGCCTCTTTTTAATTAATATGAAATCGCTCTGATTACATTAAATGATTTATCCCATCCGTTTGAATCTTTTGCGGTTTTGTATTTTTCCATTTTAGCTGCGCGTTTTGCTTTCAATTTTTCCTGACTCTTATTGAACTTTGCTAAAAGTTTAGGATTTTCGTTTCTTTCCTTAACAATAGGACCTGCATAAGCCATAAATTTTTTGTAAGAATCTGTTGTATAGCCTGCTTTAGCCTTTGCAGGATAAGTATAAGTAATATAGTCATAAAGATACATTGTTCTTTTATCGCTTGATGGGTGAGTTGATGTAAAATCTTTATAACATCCGCCGATTTTGAACAAAACGGAAACCATCGCAAGCGGATTATATCCTGCTTTTGTCATCAAATCCACACCTGTAATATCAGCTTCGTATTCTTCAACACGAGACATTTTTAACATAGTCAAATTGTTAGCAGAATTTGCAGCAAGTCTCATGCCTGCACTCATATTTGTATTCGCAATTGCTGTAGCCGTAACTGTTCCCACAACATTTTGTTTTGCTACGTGATGGTTAACAATGTGACCGATTTCGTGAGCAATAACACCTGCTAATTCAGCATCGTTATCTACGAATTTTAACAAACCTGTATAAACACAGATTTGTTTATCAGCATTTGCAAACGCATTGATTTCATCTGTTTCAATAACTTTGAACTCAATTTTTGTCGGCAGATTGTTTTTAGAAAGCAGTGCTTTACCGATTCTGTTTACTCTGTCAACATTCGCTTTTGTTGTCCAGTTTGTTGTTGCAGCTTCTGCTGCGATGTGCATACCAAGCACGAAGGCAATAAATAAGCCTAAAATCTTTTTCATAATGTTCTCCCATAAAAATATATAGACTAATTCCAAAAACATTATATTAAAAAACTTTTTTTAATTCATGATATTATTTCAATATGTTAAAAAAGATTTTTGATTTTACACGAGGGCTTTTAATCCTGATAATTTTCTATATTATCAGCGCTCTTGCTATCAAAATTTTTCATATCATGCTTCCGCCTGCAATCCTCGGCTTAGTTCTTTTTGCCGGAGCATTAATTACAGGAATTATTAAAGAAGCATGGATAGAAACCGCTTCAAATTTTTTAATCAAATACATGGCAATGTTTATTGTCCCTTTTATGGGCGGATTAATCATTTACAAATCACTTTTATTAAAAAACTGGTTCGTTATACTACTCGTAATATTCATTACAACAACACTTCTTATTGTTACAACAGGATTATTTGTTGAGTATGGTTTAAAATTCCTCAAGCTTCATCGGATGAGGAAAACAAGATGATTAATTTTTTCGGATTTGTTATTACAATAGTTTTCTATAAACTTGCAGAAGTATTAAAACGGTTTCCGATTTTATCAAAACTTCCTCCGATAATTATTGCAGGCGGAGCTGTAATCTTAATGTTAGAAATTTGTCACATTGATTTTGAAACCTATAACAAAAGTGCTTCTTATCTTACGTTTCTCCTCATGCCTGCAACAATAGCTCTGGGATATCCGATTTATAAAAACATTGAGCTTCTCAAACAAAATAAACGAATTATTTATACAGCCTTTTTTGCTGCAACGGTTTTTGCAATAGTTACAACTTATCTAACCGCAAAAATTTGCCACGCAGACTTATACATAATTGAATCTATGCTTCCGAAATCCGTGACAGCACCAATTGCAGTAGAAATTTCCAAAAACATCGGAGGAATCCCTGAACTCACTGCCTGTGTTGTAGTTTTAACAGGAGTTTTCGGAGGAATGTTCGGGCATAAGATTCTTGAGTTATTAAAAGTTAAAAACGACATCGCAATCGGCTTATCAATGGGAGCTGCAAGCCATGTTGTAGGTACTGCAAGCTGTGTGGAAAAAGGCCGCGAAAAACAAATCGTTATGGCTTCCGTTGCGCTTGTGATAGTCGGAGTTTTAACAGCAATAATTGCACCATTATTTTTGTATTTATTGAAAGTGAACTAAAAATGCTAATCAGAAATTTTCAAGACACGGATATTTTAGAAGCCTCTAAACTCGCTAAATTAACCTGGGGAGATTTTTATACAGAAGAACCGCCAGAGCTTCAAAAAATAATTTATGATTTTATGATTGAATACTATGACCGTAACCGAAATTATTCATTCAGCATTATTGAAAACGGCTTAAAAGGTTTTATTCTTGCGTTTACCAAGAATGATAAATACACAAAGCAGCCTGATTTTAACGGCGAAAAAATAGCACAGGATTTATTCAATTATCTTGAGCTCTGCGGAAAAGAAGTTGAAAACATAATGGAAGCTGATGACATTATGCTCGGGCTTTTTGTGAGTATTCAAAAAGGATGCGGAAGACAGCTTTTACAGAAATTATTCGAAAGCTGCAAAGGAAATATTTATCTCTGGACTGATACAACCTGTGATTGTGATTATTATGCAAAAAATAATTTTGAGCTGATTAAAAAATTTGATATTGAAGTAAATAATAAGACCATTACAACTTTGATTTATAAAAAAAGCAGATGAAAATATCATCTGCTTTTTATTAATTATTTTTCAATCGGCATTGGTTTTGGACATGGCATAGGTCTTTTATGTCCGTTATGTTTTCTGTGTTTTTCAAAATTTTGTTTACGTTCAGCCTTCATTTGTTCTAATTTTTTCAACTGTTTATCGGTCAAAATTGCTTCAAAATCTTTTTTACCCTGAACTCTCAAATCTCTTAGCTGAGCTCTTAGTTCCTGAACTTCTTTTTCCTTTTGTTTTAGCTGTTCAACAATCGGTTTTGCAGCTTCCATTTGTTTTTCTCTTAGCTGTTTTGCCTGTTCTTTTTGTTTAGCAGTCAGGCCTAATTCATCTTCAAACTTATTAAAATCACATTTTGGTTTATGTAATTCTTTGCACTGTGGACGTTCTACTTTTGCAGGACAAACTACTGCCTTATCTTGAGGTACATTATCCTCCGCAAACACTTGTGTTGAACATGTCATTGCAGCTATACCCGCTAAAATTAATAATTTTTTCATCTCTAAATCCTTTCTACGTTTCGTCATTTACAACTCTTACATTGATAGAACGATTTAGAATTTTAATTGTTCATTTTTTAGAAAACAAAGCATTCAATCCTTAGCAGGAGGACCATCTGGAGAGATATTTTCTTTCCATGCTTTAATAATTTTCTTTTTAATAGTTTCACAATCATTTTCAGAATATTTTTCAAAGTTTCTTGGCATATGAATATAATTCCAAGAAGCACGAATATGTTCTTCAGTGTCAATGGGATATTTTTTATTTACATTATCTGCAAATTGAGTATCGCCGTATTTATGCAAACCTGTTTCAGGATTTATGTCTCTACGCTTTTCCATAAACTCATTGTAAACATATTCCACATTATTTTTATTCACCATTTCGGGCTTAGCAGTATATATTTATAATCTGCAAGACAAGATTAAGCTGAAAGTAATTTTAGTCCGGTAATCCCTGTCACAATTAAAAAAATACAAGCAAGTCTCAATAAGCTATATGGTTCTTTAAATAGAATAATGCCTAAAATTACAGTTCCTACAGTACCAATTCCTGTCCAAACTGCATAAGCAGTTCCAAGAGGAATATTTTTTAAGGCAAGTGCAAGGAAATAAAAACTTGCTATCATTCCTAAAATTGTCAGAATACTGAATGTTAAATTAGTAAAACCGTGTGAAAGTTTTAATCCAATAGCCCAAGCCACTTCAAACACTCCTGCTATTAATAAATATAACCAATTCATATTTTTTCTCCTTATTATAAATACAAAAATTGCACCCTCTAAATATTCCTTCAAAGGCCTAATGGAATATTTAAAAGATGCTTACCCGGCGGCAAATATTTTTCTTCATTATATCAGAAAATTTTTTCAGCCGTTCATTTTGAACAAAACTTGCCTGTTTTTTGAAAATTAAAATCGGACTGAAACACACTAAAAAAGAGTCCTTTCGGACTCTTTTTAAATGGAGGAGAAGGTGGGATTCGAACAAATATTTTTGCTTCTTATAATCTCAAATTTTATCCTCTAACTTCCAGTATTGTTTAATCTTGGAAGTTTGTTCTTTTAGCAACTTTGAATAATTTTTAGGGACTATTTGTAAAATTAGTCCCTTTTTGGTCCCTCTAATTTTTATTTGGTTCTTTATAAACTCTAGCCCCATGCCAGTCACTAGGTAACATTCTCAACCAATCTAATTTGATTTTATTATTTTTTGCTTCTGCTACAAGATTTATCCCCATAAGCTTATCAGAACAAGTAATTTGTTCTTTTTGTATTTCACAAAGCATATAAGTTAAGTATCTATGCAATAAAAGCGAAAAGTAGATTAAACTCTCACAAGTATCATATAGCGTCTCAATTATGCTTTTAATCTTTTCGATATGAATTTCTAAACTGTTTAATGCTCTTTTTTCTTCATCTGTAAGTACAAAATTATTGAATGCCAATATTGCATTATCTAATTCTTCTTCATATTTTAAAACTTGATTTAAAGCACTTAAAGCTCCTTTGCTTTTATTAATCAAAAAATCATAATCCTTAGTCTTAACAGGTAATAACCAAGAAGAAAAAGGGTATTTTTCTGTTGCCACACTTAAATTTCTCAACTTTATTGCTTGAAGCTTTGGAATTAAAATCTTGTCCCTGTAATCAATTAAAGCTGGAGTTTGCAACTCAATTAATGTATGTAATAAGATAGCTTTATTAATATTAGCTTTTTGTTCTTCGTTGTCCCTTCTTTTGTCGGTTAACCAAGCTCCAAAATATACCGCACCAAAAGAAGCAAAGGCAGTTATCAATGGTGTTACCACTTGCCACCAATTTATATTTTGTGTTGTTTTTGATGTATTTAAAATTATATCTAACATTTAAACCTTTCTTTATTAAAGCAAGCAGGATATTAGCCAGTTACTTAGCTTTTAAAATTTCATTTATTTTTTCGATACCATAATCATTAACAATGTGCTCACCTAAAGGATAAATGGCAATATATTTAAGAACATGAGTAAAAAGAGTGTCACATTCTTTAAATGTTTCATTCTGCATTAATTCTTGGTATTCATCCTGAGTAATGTTTGAGAAAAAATCATAAATATTAACAAAATAGTCAAATAAATTATTTATAATTGGTTTTGGACGAGAAATTTTCCCCTGTGCATTATTTGTATAAACCCCTTCGTTGGGTGATAAAAGCTTCTTATTTCCACCATTACTTACAATTACAGTATTACATAAGTCCGTATAACATCTTACATCATGAAGTATAAACTGTTTCATACATGGGAGCCCAATTTTTTTAAAATCTTCAAAATCATTTATGTTTAATATTGTTTTTATATCTTGTAATAATTTAGTTAAACATATTAATTTAAAATGATTTTCAGATAATCTTGGAATATCATTTACTATAACAGAATCTATTTGTGTTATTAAATCATCTCGCTTAGAATCATTATATATTATCCTTGAGGTTAAACATTTAATCAATGCTTTATTAAGCAACATATCATTTTTTCTACCAACTAGCTCAAGAGCTTTACTCAATACAAATTGAAAATCAGGGTCATAAAATAAATGAGATTGTTTTAATGATATATCATTATCTTCAAGATGTTTAAGAAAATCTTTTATCCATGTTGTAATCCTTTTTTCCACTTCCTTTTGAGCTATTTCAGTCAATTTAGGGAAATTTTTTTCTAGAAGTTCATCTGCTATATTCACAAACTGTTTTTTCCCCTCTGTATTAAATTCAACTTCAGTATCTTTAATTTTAATTTTCTTAAAAGTATTTTTAAGTTCTTTAGAAAAAATAATAAACAATGAAATTAATAGAAAAAGAAACAGAGAAATCATTGTAAGAAATTCTTTAGCATAAAATGTACAACCAATTAAAATAAGACAAAGTATAGAGAATAATGAAAAAACGATTTTTAAAGCCATGGTAATTCCTTTTGTTAAATCCTTCATATACATTCATTATTATTTATATTTTATCCACAAATCAAAAAGTTAATATTTTTTTAATTATTTAAACAACATTTAAACTCTGATAAAACTCATCCATTCTATTCGCCACCTGTGCTTCTTTGGATTTAATTATATGCGAGTAAGTATTGATACAGCAGCCAAAAATGGTGGTATTAAAAAAATTAGCCATATTGATATACAAGAAAAATCAGTATTTATCTTTTGGAAAAGTGTTAAAGTAACTGTATACGGTGAATAAACTATAAAAACAAACTATATTCATGGTTCGGACTATAGATTAGTTCGGACCATTTTTAATCCTTCTTTGTATAAATACTACCACACTAATGGTACTATATAACAGTGATTTATTTGCATGTAATTACGATAATTGAGGTATGAAAACAAATACTTCAATACAAATAGGCGCAAGAATTAGACATTTTAGAGAGCTTGCAGGTCTAACTCAATTACAACTTGCTAATATGATTCCATGTGAACCATCAACATTGGCACATTATGAAACTGGTAAAAATTTAGTCAGCATGACAAAACTGATTAGTATTGTAGAAGTTTTAAATGTTGAACTTTATCAGTTCTTCATTTCATCTTCAATTAATTCAAATCCTGAAACTATTGAAGAATTGAATAATATGTTAGCTAATGCTAGTAAAATTCAGCTAAATTTAATTTGTAATATCGTAAAAAGCGTACTTGAATTAACACCTATTGAATAAGCAACCAGTAGTTTTATTAAATTTTGCATACCTGCTAAAACCCTTTAAACTCAACAAAATTTTTCAGCAGTCCCTTTTTGGTCCCTTTTGAACAAAACTTGACTGTTTTTTGAAAATTAAAATCGGACTGAAACACACTAAAAAAGAGTCCTTTCGGACTCTTTTTAAATGGAGGAGAAGGTGGGATTCGAACCCACGGAACACTCGCATGTTCGACGGTTTTCAAGACCGCTCCAATCAACCGCTCTGGCACTTCTCCAAAGTGCTATTTGTGATTGCTCTACTATAATAACTAAAACATATTTTATTGTAAAGAGGTATTTTTTATTATAATAAGGGTCGGACGACATTTAGCGTTATTACTGGCTTAGCGTAGAACTACAAGTCGTCCTCTGCTGTGTCTATTACAAGTGGGTTCACATTGGTTGGATTTGTAAAAGTTCTGTTTTTGTTGTATAATTTTTTAGGGATAAAAGAATATGTTTGATTATGTAAAAGGGTTATTGACAGATAAAAGAAAAACTTCAAAAGGTACTTTTATCACTATTGAAACTGTCGGAGTCGGATATTTATTGGAAGTTACCGAACAAGATTTTATCAACTTTAATACCTCAGAAGAAATAACCCAAAAATTCTATACTTCCCTTATGCACAGAGAAGATGCCATGAATCTTTACGGATTCTCTAACAAAGAAACCCGTGATATTTTTCAAATCCTACTATCTGTTTCAGGCGTCGGCGCAAAAATGGCTATCGCTCTTCTGAACGAATTTGACGCATGCGATTTAATCTCTTTCGTAATAGACGGTAATTTCAAAGAGCTTACACGCGCAAAAGGTGTAGGCCCAAAACTTGCGCAAAAAATTATTCTTGAACTCAAAGATAAATTAATGAAAACAGAGCTGCCAAAATCAAACGGAACTCTGCCGCAAAGTCAGGCAATCGCAGATGCTCAATCAATTATGTTATCTCTGGGCTACGACAACAAAGAAATCGAAGATGCTCTAACCAAAGTTATTTCAACCGTAGAAGACTCTTCGAATCCGGAAGAAATCTTAAGAAAGGCTTTAACATGTTTATCAATGTAACAGCCGATAAAATAAATTTTTTAGAAATTGTCCCGTTAAAAATGTTAATCTTTGTAAAAATATTTTTAAACGGGGCAATTTTTATTTTGACGAGTTTTAGTATAAGTGAATGAAAAGGGTTGTTTATGAACTTTAATATTCCTCAATTTAATATCAATTTACCAAAAGTTGCTTTTAAAGGCGACGATAAAAAACCATTTACTCCAAAAACCAAACCTATACCAAATGACTCTTTTGAGTTATCAGTAGGCTATGTCAACGATACGCACGGTCAAACCAATAATATGATGCGTATTTTATCAGGTCTGAAAGGTGATTTGAAACTTTCTGCCGGTGACAATGATATCGGAGACGAAAAAAACAAAGCCGTTCACAAAGCAACCGCGACATTCCTGAACCTTGCAGATATTAAAGCAACAGCATTCGGAAACCATGATTTAGATACAACTCAAGCTGATTTTGTTGATACAAAAAACAACGATATGAAAACCAAAGTCCTTGCCGCTAACTTTAGAAAAGTAGATGATTGGGAAGATTTGGATGACAATCTTGAAAACTACGGCAGATACGATATGGAAAGCGAACTTGATGCATCAACAATCGTAGAAGTTAAAGGTGAAAAAATCGGACTTGTAGGCGCTTCGCCTGTAGATATGTTCGAACGTGCAACTCACCCTGCATATCACACAGACTGCTATGTAGACGAACTCGAAGACACAATTGAAGATATTCAGGAAGAAGTCGACGAGCTTAAGAAAAAAGGTATTAATAAAATCTTTTTACTTTCTCACTTAGGCCACGAAAGAGACAAAGTTGTAGCTCAGAACACCGACGGAATTGATGTCATAATAGGCGGTCATACCCACGAATTAATCAGAGATATCAAAGAAGGTGAAAACCTGCTATATTCCAAATCTGGCGAACCTGTAATTATGACGGAAGCAGGCCGTGACGGAGCATATTTCGGACAATTAAATCTAACTTTTGACAAAAACGGTATAATTACAAAAGCACAAAACAATATTGCAGAAACCAGGCTTTTCAGCAAAAATATGATTAATCAATATATGTTTGATGAAATTCTTGGTAAACCCGAAAAAATCGGCTATATAAAAGATGCACCGCCGCCACCGACAAGTTTAATTGTAGAAAATCCTCATGCAAACTTTGTTTGTGATGCTATGAAGAATATAACCGATTCAGAAATTGCAGTATGGAACAATGCAGGCATAAGAAACTTTTTCCACGAAGGCGTAATTGATTCTCGTGATATAAAAGACATTGCACCGTTCTTTGACAGAATCTCCGTTGCTAATATTTCCGAAAAAGCAATTGTAGATATGTTCAAAGATAATATTAAAGCAACATACTCTACTCCGGGATATAAACCGGGATTAATCGCTGTTTCAGGACTTCAATATGGTGTTGATGCCGAGAAAAAAGAACTTACTTTCATGAAGTTTATCGATAAAGACGGAAATGAAACCGTAATTGATATTGATAACCCGAGAGAAGACAAAACATACAAGCTTGTAACTGACGAATTCATTATGTCACACGGTGCAGACTTCCCAATCTTAGCAAAAGCAGAAGATTGTCTTGAAATCTACCCTTATGACAAAGATGTAATGACCTGCCAGTACATTAAAGCATTAAATAAACCTGTATCAATCAATCAAACAGGAAGAATTGTTTTTGAAAAATAACTTCCTAACAACGTGAACCCACCTGTCGTCTGTTCAAAAGGAGCACGGACGCAGTTGAATATAAACTGGTAGTACTATGAAATGTGCTCCGCCCCTTGTTATAAAAAATAAATTTTTGTTAAAAAAGCTGTTTGGCTTTGGCGAAATTAAATTATTTATACTATAATTCTTGTTATGAAAACTATAAATAGTCAGCAAGAAGAATATAGAGCATTTTTAAAAAATATACGCAAAGAAAAAGAAGAATCGTCGAACCTTGTGAAACTTGTTTTCACAATTGTTACAGCACTTTTATGTGCGGTTATTGTCTGCGTAATTCTTGTAGAAAATAATTTCTTTATGGGAGATTCAAACCCTAAAGCAGTCGAAGATATGAGCGGTCTTTTTAAATTCTCCCGCAGCCAAAAAGAAGGTTTTAATGTTCCTTTCACACCAAGAAAACAAAACATTTTACTTCTCGGTGTTGACTCTAACGGCGACGGAGCTGATATGTGGGAAGGTACACGTTCCGATACAATTATTATTGTGAATATTGATCCAAAATCTCATTCAATAAAAGCAATTTCTATTCCGCGTGACAGTAAAGTTTATCTTCCTGATAACAAGGGGGTGCAAAAAATCAACTCCGCACACGCACTCGGCGGAGTTAATCTCGTTAAAAAGACACTTAAAGAAACTTTCGGAATAAAAATCGACAAATATATTATTGTTCACGATACAGCCGTAGAAAAAACCGTGGATGCATTAGGCGGTATTCCGATTTATGTTGAAAAACGCATGTATTACAACGATTATGCAGGAAAATTGCATATCGATTTACAAAAAGGCAACACCGTACTCAACGGAAAACAAGCTGTCGGTTATTTAAGATACAGAAAAGACGGACTCGGAGACATCGGAAGAACTCAGCGCCAGCAATGGTTTATGAAGAGTTTGTTTGAAAGACTTCATTCACCGCAGGTAATTACAAAGATTCCTGAAGTTATTAATGTATTAAATTCTTGTATAAAAACTGATATGAGTTTCTACGAACTTTCTCAATATGCAGCTTTGGCAAGAAGCATTGATAAAAACAAAATCGAAATTGCAACTCTTCCGGGAGCACCGAACCAAAAAGGCTATATTAGCTACTGGATTTTAGACCCTGTTAAGACACAGGAAGTTATTAACAGAATGATTTATAGAGATAAACCAAATCTCGAAGGAGTTAAATTCAAGGGCGGCATTATGTATTCTCCTAAACGCGAGGATGATGCAATTGCTTTAAAAGACAAGCTTAATGATTTAGGTTTTGAAGTCAATATGCTTAAGATTACACATCTTTCGCACTCAAAATTTGTTGCAAATAAAAATGTTGTAACTCTGGATTTCTTCAACTGGCTGGAAAAGAAAATTCCTGAGATACAGAATTCGCAATTTATATACGACCCGACTGAAACATTCTCGGTTGGCAGTGATTTTACAATGGTTTTAGCAGAGGAGTAATGTTAGTATCCCTCTCCCGCAAGGGGCGAGGGAGCAGCCGTTCGAACGAGAGTGAGTTACGGATGCGAGTGAGGGGTATAAAATAAATAAGGAGTAATTATGACAGACATCTTAGAACTTATTTCATCAAGAAAAAGCGTACGCAAATATTTGGACAAACATATTCCTGATGAAGATTTGAGAAAAATTCTTGAAGCAGGTCGTCTTGCGCCATCATGGATGAATGTTCAGTGCTGGAAATTTATTCTTGTAAAAAATCAGGAAACCAAAGATTTGTTATCAGAACTTTCAATCGGTCAGCCTCAGGTCAAAAATGCCGATGCGCTTATTGTTTGCGTTGCGGATACTCAAGATTGGGAGAATGCAAAGATTACCCATATCCAAAAACCTGCTTTAAACCCTGCTTTGCAATGCGAAAACGGAATCCTAATCCGCTCATTAGAACAGGTTATTTATCCTGTATCATATATGATGCTGGAAGCGCATTCTTTGGGAGTTTCTTCCTGCATAATCGGAGCTTTTGGAAGCGAAATTACAACTATTTTACCTGAAGTTTCTGCAAAAGCTAAACAAGTTTTGAACCTGAACGAACATCAGATAATTTCAACAATTATTACATTGGGATACGAAGCGGAGAACAAAGAAACCGTCAAAGTTCGCAAAAACTTTGATGATGTAGTTGCGTTCGAAAAATTGTCTTAGTAAGACTTGTGGTTACACCAGAAGGCGACCTTGTAAGAGAACTGTGTGCAAGGCAGGTCATACCTAAAAGCCGTCCTAATATAAATCACCCCTTCGGGGTGCCGTTAACCATTTTTAAGATTTCCACTACTTTTGGCATTTGACAGTCAAAAGAGTAGTGTGCTTTTCGGATTGAACATTCTGCACAATTTCCGTTAAGACGGTAACATTCAAGCGCCTGTTCAGTCCAGTTTCTTGTAATGGATTCAGAAATGGTTGTAGGTTGTTCCTGCAATGTAGTGTTTAACATAATATACAATCTCCCCACCAATATCATAAATCTTTTAAAAAATCTGACATCATCTGTTTATATGAATTTTTTATTTTTTAACAAGGGTCGGGTACTACGCACGTAGACAAGGGTCGGACGACAATCGCGATACTACTAGCATGGCGTGAAACTACAAGTCGTCCTCTGCTGTATCTATTACAAGTGGGTTCGCACTGGTTGGGATGTAAATTGTTAAATAATAATTAATTTTACTTGATTTTTGAAAAAAAACATTAATATATAATTAGGGGTAAATATAGACCCTACTAATAGGTTTCTACTACAAGCCTATCGACATTGGAGTTTAAAAACTATGATTAATTTTGAAAAATTTACTAATTATTCGCAAGAAATAATTTTTGCAGCGAATGCAAAAAAAGACTTTTACAAAAATACCGAAGTTCAGCCTGAACACATTGTTATGGCGATGATTGAGGACAAAGGAATTGCAAAAGATTACCTCGAAGAACTTAAACTTCTCAACCAGCATTTCATTAACGAAATTGCGGCTAGAATAAAAACTTATCCGACAATTTCTACTCCAATGAATTCTCAGCAGGTATTTTTATCGCGTGAAACAAATTCGCTTTTAGAAATTGCGACACAGGAAGCTGAAAGCCTAAAAGATGAATTTGTCGGAATAGAATGTATAATCATTGCAATGACAAAGCTTGAAGGCTCTTTTGTTCAGGAATTAATGAAAAAACAGGGAGTAAATACAAACTCTGTACTAAATGCAATGAAAAAAATAAGAGGAAATAAAAAAGTGGATAATAAAAACGCAGAAGAAAACTTAAAAGCTCTCGAAAAATACTCAACCGACCTTACAGAAATGGCGAGAAAAGGCAAACTTGACCCAGTAATCGGTCGTGATGAAGAAGTGAGAAGAATCATTCAGGTTCTTAACCGCAGAACCAAAAACAATCCTGTGCTAATAGGCGAACCGGGTGTAGGTAAAACCGCTATTGTAGAAGGTTTAGCACAGAGAATCATCCGCGGCGACGTTCCTGAAAGCTTGAAAGAAGTTAAACTGATTTCTCTTGACTTAGGAGCATTGGTTGCAGGTGCAAAATTCAGAGGAGAATTTGAAGAACGCTTGAAAGCTGTATTAAAAGAGGTTCAAGAATCAAACGGCGAGATTGTAATGTTCATTGATGAACTTCACACTGTTGTGGGTGCAGGTTCAACCGAAGGTTCAATGGATGCCGGTAACCTTTTGAAACCGATGTTAGCACGCGGAGAGTTAAGAACCATCGGAGCTACAACGATTAACGAATATCGTAAGTACATTGAGAAAGACCCTGCTCTTGAAAGACGTTTTCAACCCGTTCTTGTTGATGAACCAAGCGTTGAAGATACTATCTCAATTTTGCGCGGTTTAAAAGAAAAATATGAAGTTCACCATGGTATCAGAATCCTTGACAGCGCGCTTATTCAGGCTGCTCAATTATCAGACAGATATATTACGGACAGATTTTTGCCTGATAAAGCAATCGATTTGATTGACGAGGCTGCTTCTGCTTTGCGTATCGAAATCGATTCCATGCCGGAAGAAATTGATACTATGTACAGACAAAAAATCCAGTTGGAAATCGAACGCGAAGCCTTGAAAAAAGAGACTTCTCCAGAATGTATCGCAAAAATCGACAAATTAACTTCCGAAATCAATGATTTGGAAGAAAAGATTTCTAAACTAAAAACTCAGTGGGAATTGGAAAAGAATACAATTTCAGGCGAAGCAGGAATCAAAGAAGAAATTGACAAAGTCAAAAACCAGATTGCAGAAGCTGAACGCAATATGGATTTGCAGCTCGCAGCAGAGCTCAAATACGGAAAACTGATGGAACTTGAAAAGAAACTTCAATCAGTTCAAGGCAAAGAAAAAAGCGAAAATCAGCTTCTTAAAGAAGAAATCGACGGTGACGATATTGCAGCCGTTGTAAGCAAATGGACAGGTGTTCCTGTAACAAAACTTGTTGAGAGTGAAATGCAGAAACTTCTAAAAATGGAAGATGTGCTTCATGCGCGCTTAATCGGTCAGGATGAAGCAGTTGATACAGTTTCTGACGCAATCCGTCGTGCACGTTCAGGCTTAAAAGACCCTAAACGTCCGATTGGTACATTTATTTTCCTTGGACCTACCGGGGTTGGTAAAACAGAACTTGCAAAAACTCTTGCCGAATTCTTATTCAATGACGAAGATGCAATTGTTCGTATTGATATGTCCGAATATATGGAAAAACATAATGTTTCCCGTTTGGTTGGTGCTCCTCCGGGATATGTCGGTTATGAAGAAGGCGGACAATTGACAGAGGCTGTCAGACGTAAACCATATTCCGTAGTACTTTTTGACGAAATCGAAAAAGCTCACCCTGATGTATTCAATATTATGCTTCAAATCTTTGATGACGGCAGATTGACTGATTCTAAAGGAAGAACTGTTGATTTCAAAAACACTGTTATTATTATGACTTCTAATATCGGAAGCGATATTATCTTAGAAGATTCTCTAAATATGAGCAACTTTGACGAAACAAAAGAAAAAGTAAACGCAATAATGAGAGAACGCTTCAAACCTGAATTCTTAAACAGGGTTGATGAAACAATTTTCTTCAAAGCGCTTACATTACAGCAGTTATCCAAGATTGTTGATATTCAGATGGAACATTTGCGCAAACTTCTTGCAGAGCATAATATCACATTTGAGATTACCGAAGATGCAAAGGAATTCCTTGCAACACGCGGATTCAATCCGATTTACGGCGCAAGACCGCTTAAGCGCGTAATCAGACAATTGGTAGAAAATCCGTTATCGAAACTTATTCTTGCTCAGAAATTTATTGACGGGGACAAATTGATAATCGATGTCAAGGATGACGAATTGGAATTTATAAAAAAGGAAGGTTAAAACCTTCCTTTTTTTAAACACTTAATGATAATAAAACGATTGTAGTTAATACCAGAACCGATATTGTAAAGGCAATAAGCAATTTTATCGCAGGATGGAAACCTGATGTAGCTTCTTCTTCCAATTCAAGCTGTTTTAAAACACTGCGGGAAAAATCCTGTTTCACATCCGATTTTGTTTTAGCAAAAGAGTTATTCAAAAGCTTTTTGATATTATAACTGTCTTCGAGCGCTTTTCTTGCAGTTTTATTGTTGATTGCAAATTTTTTGATTTTGATATTATCTTCAGTATCAAGTTCGTTATCAATATAAGCTGATAAGTTATTTTTAAACAATCTGTACTGCTGAGAAGAACGAGAAGTTGAAGCATCCGTAAACACTTCTCTCGGAGCGAACTCTTCCTGCATATCAAAGCTATTCTTTAAATCAGAAAGCATTGATTTAATAATATCGTACTTTGCACGGCAATTTGAACATTCTCTCAGGTGGTCTTCAACTTGAGATTTCAGAGTCTTACTCAAATCTCCGTCTATGTAAAAAGATATAAGTACATCCATTTGTGCGCAGGTTAGTTTCATAATTTTCTCCTATATAAATTCTTTTAGTTCATCTTGCAATTTTAGTCGGGCGCGTGAAATACGTGATTTCACAGTGCCGAGAGTTGTGTTTGTAATCTTAGAAATATCTTCGTAGCTCAAACCTTCGTATTCACGCAAAACCAGAGTTATTCTAAGATTTTGCGGCAGAGTCATAAGCGCAGCTTTGATTAGTTTTTCAACCTCTGCAAAAAAACATTTTTCGCCCGGTTCACATCCGATTTTGTCTTTGATTTCGTTGAGTTTTTCCATATCAAAATCAACAAGTTTATCGGAGTTTCTTCTTGCATAATCATAAAAAACATTGGTAACAATCCGATTCAGCCACGTTTTAAACGTCTTAGGCTCTTTCAAATTCGGAAGTGCCTTTGCCATTTTGAGCAGAGTCTCCTGAGTCAAATCCGAAATATCGTTCTTTTTATCAGTAAGATGCGAGAACATTGCATAAATTTGTTTTTGCACACGGCGGATAAGCTCCTCAAGAGCCTTTGTTTCACCCTTTTGCGCAAGCAAAATCAAGTCGGTTATATCCCTTTTTTTATACACATGTTTTGGCATACTGTATTTTGAAACGGGAGATGGAAAAAAGATATTGCCTAGCTTCCTACTCTACTTGCTCTCCAAAAGTCTTTATGTTAGAATCAAGTAAAATAGACAGTTATACACTAAAAAAGGAGTATATATGATTTCAGTAAACGATTTAAAGAATGGCTTGACACTTGAATTAGACAACGGTCTTTGGTCTGTTGTTGAATTTTTACACGTTAAACCCGGAAAAGGTGCTGCGTTTGTAAGAACAAAACTTAAAAACGTAGAATCAGGAAACGTTATTGAAAAAACATTCAGAGCAGGTGAAAAAGTTGCTAAAGCTATGCTTAACCGTAAAGAAATGCAATACTTATACAAAGAAGGTAAAGAGTTCGTTATGATGGATACTGAATCTTACGAACAATTACAATTAACAGAAGTTCAAGTTGGTGACGGTGTTAAATACCTTAAAGAAAATATGGTTGTTCAAGTATTGATGCACGATACAAGAATCATCGGTGTTGATATCCCTGCTCACGTTGAGTTGGAAGTTGTTGATACACCTCCTGCTGAAAAAGGTAACACAGCTCAAGGCGGTACTAAACCTGCTACATTGGAAACAGGCGCTGTTGTTCAGGTTCCTTTCTTCGTATCAAACGGTGATGTAATCAGAGTTGATACCAGAAGCAACGAATACTTAGACAGATGCTAAGGAGAATTAAGAATGAAATTTGAAACAGATTATATAGAAAAATTAGCTAAAATTATTGCTGATAACGGCTTAACAGAGATTTCTCTTGAAGACGGCGAACAAGCAATTACAATCAGAAAAGATTTACCGGAAGTTATTGCAGCTGCTCCTGCGGCTATCGCAGCACCACAAGCGGCAGTTTCTGCTCCTGCTCAAACAGCTTCACCGGCAGCTCCTGCAAAAGAAGCTCCAAAAGGCAAAGCAGTTACTTCACCTATGGTAGGTACTTTCTACTCAGCACCATCTCCTGATGCTGAACCGTTTGTAGAAGTTGGCAAAACAATTTCTGAAGGCGATGTTGTTTGTATTATTGAAGCAATGAAGCTTATGAACGAAATCAAATCCGAACATAGCGGTAAAATTACACAAATTTGTGTTAAAAACGGTGACCCGATTGAATTCGGACAAGTATTGATGTACGTTGAATAGTTATGTTACAGCCTAAAGTATGTTGCTTTAGGCTGTTTTTTAAGGAATAGGAATATGTTTAAAAAGGTTTTAATAGCAAATAGAGGCGAAATAGCAGTAAGAGTTATAAGAGCTTGTCGTGAGTTGGGAATCCCGACTGTTGCGGTTTATTCACAAGCTGATGCTAACTCACTACACGTAAGACTTGCAACCGATGCATACTGTATCGGACCTGCACCAAGTTCAGAAAGCTATTTGAGCATTCCTGCTATCATCTCAACTGCTTTAATGACAGGTTGTGATGCAATCCACCCCGGTTACGGTTTTATGTCAGAAAGAGCTGATTTTGTTGATATCTGTACTGAACACGGTATTAAATTTATCGGCCCTACTGCTGATTCTATGCGCAAAATGGGCGACAAAGCTACTGCACGTAAAACAATGATTGAAAACAATGTTCCTGTTACACCGGGTACAGGTATTTTGGAAACCGTAGAACAAGCTCGCGAGTTTGCTCATAAAGCAGGTTATCCTATTATCCTTAAAGCAACAGCAGGCGGCGGCGGAAAAGGTATGAGAATCGTACGCAATGACGACGAACTTAAATCAAATATGGAACTTTGCCAGCAGGAAGCTCAGAAATTCTTCGGAAACCCTGGGGTTTATGCAGAAAAATTCCTTGAAAACCCTCGTCACATTGAAGTTCAGATTTTGGGCGACTCTTTCGGAAATGTTGTTCACTTAGGCGAAAGAGATTGTTCTATCCAAAGAAGACACCAAAAATTATTAGAAGAAGCTCCATCTCCTGCAATTGATGAAAAAACACGTCAGGAAATGGGTGCAGCAGCAGTTCGTGCAGCAAAAGCAATTAATTATGAAGGCGCAGGTACTTGCGAATTCTTGCTTGACCACGACGGAAAATGGTACTTTATGGAAATGAATACACGTATTCAGGTTGAACACTGTGTTACAGAAATGATTTCTCAGGTTGATATCGTAAGAGAACAAATCCTTGTAGCTTCAGGCGAAAAACTCGGCTATACTCAGGATGATATCCGTTTACACGGACACGCTATTGAATGCCGTATCAACGCAGAAGATGCAGAAAACGGATTTATGCCTTGTCCCGGTAAAATCGATGGATACTTAGCTCCCGGCGGTTTTGGAATCAGGGTTGATTCTCATGTTTATGCAGGGTATTCAATTCCTCCATACTATGATTCAATGATTGGTAAACTGATTTGCTGGGGTGAAAACAGAAAACAAGCAAGACGCAGAATGTATCAAGCATTGAAAGAATATGTTGTGAGCGGTATTAAGACAACAATACCTTTCCACCAACAAATTGTAGAAGATGAAGTATTTAAAAGCGGTAAATTCAACACAGGATTTATTGAAGATTACTACAAAAGAATGGGTAAAGAGTTCAAATAGGAAGGAGAACTCCCTATGAAAAAAATATTAACAGCATTACTGTTTGTTTTACCGATAGCTGCATTCGCTGACGATTTTGGCGCAAAAGTTCCTGAATGGAAAGATTTTGCACCTACAGCATTTGTTGATGTAAAAGAACCGAAAGGAATCGGCAAACTAAATGTTACCGCTGCTTACTGGTATCAACGCAGAATTGATTTTGAAACAGGTTTGGAAGAATGCTCCCAATTTGCCAATAATGATGAACGTTTTACTTGCTATGAAAACTTGAAAGTTAAACAGTTCAAAGAAAATACCGATTATAATGCAAGAGTAGAAGCTCAACAGCAAAACTCAGCTATTCAGGAAATGAATAATATGCAAGGAACTATGATGCCTATCAATCATTACCTGCAAAACATCGGACGTTTTCAACCAAACGAATTTAGATAAGCGCGAACCAACCGGTAGTCTGTTCAAAAGGAGCACGGACGTGACTGAATATAATCTGGTAGTTAGGTGGAATGTGCTCCGCCCCTTGTCTACGTGCGTAGCACAGGTCCGTTGTATTTTTCGTAAAGTTTTTTGACCTCATTGGAGATTGGTTTTCCTTGAACCATTTCTTTATAGACTTCTGCAATAAATTCTCCAATACCTGATTGAGCATAAGCTGAAACCTCTCCTGCTGTTTGCTGAATTTCCTGCGTAGTCAAAAACTCATGTAAATCAGGATAGCATTTTTTGAAATCATCAGGATGTTCATTAAAAAATTTCTTAAGCTCTTTATCCGAATGTATTGAACCCCAGTGGTTTCCAATCTCGTCTAAAGTAATTGGTTTATCAGAAGATTTTTTGCCCTTTTGCGCTTCATCCCAAGAGTCTTTAAGAATCCTTGTCATATTAGAATATTTCCACTTAGCTAAATCCAGTTCTTTAAGATTTTTTGCGTAGTCTTGCAAATGTCCCATCTCGTGATAAATTGTTAATTCTGACGGAATTATTTCGATATGATTCAGATAAGGCATATTGTTATCATTCATTTTTTTCAAAATATCTTCCACATAAGCAGCCTGCTCTTCTGTAGTCTTTTTAGATAGCTCTTCATAATTCGGCTTAATATTATTATTCTCTAAAAATGTTTTGTATTTTGGATTAGCTTCAAGTTTTTTCAAGAAACTAATTGGCGAACGTTTATAAACACTTCCGTCTGTATGCATCCCTTGCAATATAGAATAATAGAGAGTTCTTTTTTCAGGAATAGTTAATGAATCAGAAGAGGTGTAATATTTTTGGATTAAATCCATTACATCTTTTTTTGGAGCTTGAGCAACTTCATCATATAAAGGTATAGTATAATTTCCACCTGATAATTTTTTGAAAAATTTTGTACCATCTTCAAAAAACAAATCTTTCCTTAGACCTTCATCCAGTCTTGCATGTTCAAAGAAAGAACTATTAAGAGTTAGTTCTCCAAATTTCTCTGACTGTATACTTCGGTTAACATGAGCATACCAGTTTTCAGAAGGCTCATTTACATATCTTAATGCTGTCGGCATAAATAATTGACCTTTATTGGCATTGCTTACTTTTACAAGTCCTCTGTTTGCTTCGTTAATCGCATCAAGACTTATATTTGAGTCAACTTCTTTTATTTTAAGCACTTCTTTAGCAAATTTTATACCTTCTTCAACAGTTGCAGCTTCTTGAAATTGGAGATTCTCACCAAGGTTGCTCAAAACAAGTTTTTCTTTATAAAGTTTAGCAATCTGATTTCTTTTATGCGCAACAAAAGCTAAGCCAGCCGCAGCAAGTGTTCCGAATGTTCCGACAACACCAAGCGCCCATTTTGCACCTTTTGAAAGCTTCTTTTTCTTCTTTTGCTCAATATTAACTGTATCGGTTTGCAAAGAAGGATTAGGCTGCACACGAGCTACAGGCGCGTGCTTATTGAGTTTATTTATTGAATTTGTATTCGAAATTCCACTAACCATAATATTTGAAAGTCACATCAATAAGAAAAATTGATAGTTTATAAACTTTTTGTTACAATATTATGAAAAGAAAGGATATTTTATGACGCAGGTTAAAGAAGGACTACAGTTCGACCCCGGATTTGCTCCATATATATTAGCTTTCAGGGGTATGGTTGAATACTTATATGCAGACATCAGCCGATTCAAAAATTTATCTCAAAAAAAAGTAAAATTCAGACAATATTATAAAAAGATTTTATTAGGTTTTGATAACAACATGGGGTTTTATGCAGGTTGTCTTATGTGGGCTGCTTATATCAAAACCCAGCCTGAGCAAGAAATTTTGGGTAACCATTGCTTAGGACAGACTTATAACGCAGAAGAAAATATTTCTGAAACCCAATTCATGCTATGGTTTGCAGAACAGTTTAAGAAAGATATGAAATATTATCTCGGCGAAACATTCGCTTTTGATGAAAAATTAATTAATCTGATTAAACTTTATGAAGAGTTTTTGACTATTAATAAGGGATTTACAGAGTCAAAAACAAATACAGATATACTGTTACCAAAAGGTATAGAACCAAAAGATTACAAAGAAACTATCGAGAAGGTTTTAGAAACAGGCAAATTGGAAGAACTTATTAAATATATCGAGGTTTAATCTATTACCTATAAGTTTGGCAGTAAACCTACAAGCTTGGAAGAAAGGTTGAAAAAATGTCACAGCAGAGAATCATCAATGTTGCAAGAGGCTTGGAAAAAGCTGATTTAGTTATAAAAAACGCTAATGTCGTAAATGTTTTATCAGAAGAAATTCATAAATGCGATATTGCAATTGCAGACGGGATTATAGCGGGAATCAGCGATAATTATTCGGGCGAAAAAGAGATTGATGTTAACGGAGCTTATGTAACACCTTCTTTCATTGATGGTCACGTGCATTTGGAAAGCTCAATGATGCTTCCGTCAGAATTTGCAAAAGCAGTTCTTCCCGCAGGTACAACAACTGTAATCATTGACCCTCACGAAATCTCAAACGTATTTGGACTTCACGGAATCAGCTTTATGCACGAAGCTGTTAAGAACCTGCCTATGGATGTTTTTACAATGCTTCCGTCTTGTGTTCCTGCAACACCTTTTGAAACATCAGGTTTTGATTTGAACAGCTACGATTTATCTCTCGTAATTGATAAACCTTGGGTATTAGGAATCGCCGAGATGATGAATTTCCCGGGGGTTTTGAATTTAGATAAAAACGTGATGGCAAAACTTGAACTTGCAAAATCAAGAGATAAAAGAATTGACGGACATGCACCGTTTCTTTCAAGCAAAGATTTATGCGCATACATTTCAAGCGGTGTAAAATCTGACCACGAATGCACAAACCCTCAAGAAGCAATCGAAAAACTCCGCCTCGGAATGTATTTGATGATTAGAGAAGGTACTGCCGCAAAAGATTTGAATGCACTTATTCCTGTTTTACAAAACTGTAACACAAGAAAATGCTTATTCGTAACAGACGACAGACATCCGTCCGATTTGGGCGAACATATCAACGGAATGGTTCGACGCGCTGTTGAAGCAGGTGTAAATCCAGTTAAAGCGATTCAATGTGCAAGTTTGAACACCGCAGAATACTTCGGACTTAAAGACCTTGGCGCAGTCGCTCCGGGGTATAAAGCAGATTTGTTGATTCTGCCTGATTTGAAATCATTCAAACCTGATTTCGTACTCAAAAACGGTGAAGTAATTGTAGAAAACGGCAAACTAACCGCACATATTGATGATAGTGAAACCCCGTCTGTCCGCGGTTCTGTAAACGTAAAATGGATTGAAGAAGACGATTTTAGAATCGAAACAAATTCTGATATTGTTAAAACAATTGAAGTTATTCCTCATCAGCTTGTAACAAAATCTGTTACTTCTAAAATTAAGATTGAGAACGGAAACGCAATAAGCAACATAGATACAGACACTTTGAAAATTTGTGTAATCGAACGACACAGAGCAACAGGCAACATAGGAAAAGGGTTCGTCAAAGGATTTAACCTAAAATCAGGTGCAATCGCTTCAACTGTTGCACACGATTCACACAATATGATTATCGTAGGCACAAATGATTATGACATGTACGTTGCAGCAGTAGAACTTGTTAAATCACAAGGCGGAAAAGTAGTTGTAAAAGACGGCGAAGTTATCTCAAAACTTCCGCTCCCGATTGCAGGTTTGATGTCAGATAAAGAATTCGACTATGTTCTGAATAAATGTGACGAATTAAATTCAGCTGCACATTCAATCGGATGTGCTTTAGAAGACCCGTTCATGACAATGGGATTCTTGTCACTTCCTGTAATCCCTGAATTGAAGATTACGGATAAAGGTATTTTTGATACAAACAAATTCGATTTTGTGGATATTTTTGAAGAAGGGGTAAAAGTATAAATCATTAACCCAGCTTATCGTATTCCCGTTTAATCTCCTGAATATCCTGCCACATGAGCCACTTTGGACTTCCTTTTTCGCGTGAATCGTTTCTCAAAAGATAAGATGGGTGGAAAATCGGCATTAATTTTGCACCATGAACAATATCTCCGCCTTGATACCACTTACCGCGGATTTTTGTAATACCGCCAATATTAGGTAAAATCGATTGCACAGCAACATTACCGCAAAGCAAAATAATTTGAGGTTTGATAATATCAATCTGAGATTTCAAATACTCCCAGCAAGCTTCTTTCTCGTCAGGAAGCGGATTTCTGTTATCAGGCGGACGACACTTGAGAGTATTACAGATATAAATATCTTTTCTCGAAAACCCGACAGATGCAAAAATCCTGTCAAGCAATTGTCCCGCTTTTCCAACAAAAGGTTTGCCTTGCTGATCTTCATAAAACCCTGGGGCTTCACCAATCAACATAAGTTTAGGATTCGGAATTCCGTCAGAAAAAACAATATTAGTACGAGTCTTGCACAGCGCACATTTTTCGCAAGTTAAGACTTTTTCCCTGATTTGTTCTAATTCTTCATACATAAATTTTTAACTCCAACCAATGCGAACCCACCTGTAGCAGAGTCAGCAGAGACCGACTTGTAATAACACGTCACACTTGTAGTAATGTGAAATGTCGGTCGCCCCTTATTGTAAAATCAACTCTTTTACTTTTCTGCGTTGAACTTTTCTTGTAGTAGTTCTTGGAAGAGCTTGATATAACACTGTCACATTAATCGGACGTTTATACGGCGCAAGTTGTTTTGAAAGTCGTTTAACTTCTTCTTTCATAACTTTTTCAAGTTCTTCTTTTGAATACTGTTCTTTTAACTCGTCTTTTGGAACAACAACAATCGCAATATCTTCCGTACCGTCTTTTGCTCCGCCTTCGCGTGATACACCAAACACACAGTATTCTGCAAACTTATCGCTCTTTTCCATTACTGCTTCCACTTCTTCAGGGAAAACTTTTTTACCGCCTGAAAGAACAATCATATTTTTAATTCTACCTGTGATATAAACTCGGCGCTGGTCATCAATTTTTGCAATATCACCTGTATGGAAGAAACCTTCTTCATCAATAACCTCTGCCGTTAACTCAGGCTGATGGTGATATCCTTTCATAATTGAAGGCCCTTTAAGCAAAAGTTCTCCTGTATTAGGGTCAATTTTACCTTCAAAGCTTGGTAAAAGTTTCCCAACAGAGCGCAAATCACGATTTTTTTCTACGTTAAGTGTTGCAACAGGACTGGTTTCGGTTAAACCATAACCTTCATATACCTCAATACCGATTCTTCTAAAGAATTTTGCAACCTCAAAGTCATAAGGCGCACCGCCTGATAAACAAGCTTTAAAACTTCCGCCAAAACAGTCGTGCAAGCGTTTAAACATAAGTTTTTTAATCCATCTGTACGGCAAAAACTTAGCAATATGATATCTGATAGGAAATGTTTGCTGATAGAACTTCGGAGCTTTTTTAATTTCAGCTTCCAAAGTTGTTTTTAATAATCTTAAAAATGCAGGAACAAGAATCATAAACTGAATCTTTTTATCCTTAATCATATTCAAACAATCTTTCGGTTTCAAACTCTGGGTATAATAAACCGAATAACCAAAGTTCAAGAACGTAGCAAAACCAACTGTCATCTCAAAAAGGTGGTTCATAGGCAAGATTGATAAAATTCTTACATTACCTTTTTTAGGGAAAACAGGTTCAAACATTATTTTTAAATCTTTAAGCTGAGCTAAGATATTTCCGAATGTTGTCTCAACACCTTTTGGAGCACCTGTTGTACCTGATGTATAAATAATAAACATTCTTGATTTTCTTGCACGATGTCTCCATTTGCAGGTATAGTTCATAGGAAGTGTATAAATACTCTGCAAACCGTCATCTGATACAGGACGTTCATCCATAACAATAATATGTTTAATAGAAGGAACTGCTTGCTGTAATTCTTTAGCTTTTTCAATATAGTTTTGAGAAACCAACATTACAGAAGGAAGACAATCTGAAAGAATAGAAGTTAACTCATATTTTGTTAGTTTAATATCAAGAGGAACGGTAATAGTACCTGCAAGTACGGATGCAAAAACACAAACCCCGAATTCAGGTTTAGATTCGGAAAGAATCGCAAGCTTTTCGCCTTTTTGAATCCCTAAGTCATTGATAAGATAAGATGCCAATCTTCTTGATAAAAGACCTAAACCGTCAAAAGTAAGTTCATTCCAGCCAAAACCTGTTTTAATCCCTAATGCGATTTTACGCGCATAATCATTTGTTTTGTCTTCCAACAACGAAAGAACGTTACTCTGTCTATCTTTCATACACTCCTCCCAAATAAACTTATTGTAGCAGTATTATACCAAAAGCATGGGATTTTTACAAATCAATCTAATTGTGTAATACTACTTCGCCTGATTCAAGAGTTTTTTTGATATCCATAACACGTTGATTAGAACTTCCAACCCAGTGAAGTTTGTTATCCAAAAGCTCTTCTACAAACTTACCTTCACAAAGAACATCAATGTCTGCGATTTCAGGAATATCCTTAATTTCTTCCCACAAGAAACCTGTATAAAGCCAAATAGTTTTATTAGGAAGCTCTGTTCTGATTTTTTTGATTAATCTGAAAACTTCTTCTCTGTTAAACGGATGCAAAGGATCACCGCCCGAGAAAGTAATTCCTGAAATATAAGGTTTTTTGAGAGCATCAAACAATTCTTTTTCAGCTTCTTCATCAAAAAGAAGTCCGCCTGCAACATCCCAAGTAATCGGGTTTTGACAATTTTTGCAATGGTGGGTGCAGCCGGAAACCCATAAAACTACTCTTAAACCATCGCCGTTCAGCATATCTTCTTTTGTAATGTTGTGATAATTCATTTTTCTCTCTTTTAACCTAAAATATGTCCTTTTTTCTATTCTACAATTAATAGAAATTTAATTCAAAGATATTTACTTTTGTAACGAAAACTATCTTACTTTGTTTTCGTTTCCTGCGATTAATCTTTTAATATTTTCTCTGTGAAGATAAATAATATAAACCGCTCCAAGCGCGCAATATCCGATATAAGCAACCGGTGCGCCTAAAAAATACATCAAGAACGGCGAAATAAATAAAGCAGTCATTGAACCGACTGAAACATATTTTGTTGAATAAGTAATAATTCCCCAAACAACAGCGATTATTAATCCGACCATCCAATTGAGAGCTAAGATTGTACCAACACCTGAAGCAACGGATTTGCCGCCCTTAAACCCGAGAAAACATGATTTGCTGTGACCAATAATAACCGCAACAGCAGCAATAACAGGAGCTAAGCCTAATGAAACACCCGCAGTCACAAAAAGTTTTGCTAAAATAACAGGTAATGCACCTTTAAGAGCATCAAGCGCCATTACGATAAAAAACCATTTTTTGCCCAAAACACGTTTTACATTTGTTGCACCTGTAGAGCCTGAACCTATTGTTCTAATATCCTGACCTGTTTTTGTTTTAACGATTAAATACCCTGTAGGAATAGAACCGATTATATAAGCGAAAATAAGTGTTGCCAAAAGTTGTAAAATCGAATTAATCATACTTGCTCCTTGCCATTTATATTGATTATAGCATAAACAAATATTACTACGTTATCTAACAAACAATAACTTATTAATCAGAAATGTACTTCAACAAATCGTTTGGAGTACATTCTAATGCATAACAAAGTTTTTCCAATGTCGCAAATTCAATACCCGCAGTTTTATCATAATAAAGATTATAAACTGTATTATATTTTAATCCTGCAATTCTCGCAGTTTCTGCTATATTCATTTTTCGCATACCAATAATGGTAGAAACATTATTTTTTAACATATCAACATAATATCATAACAATTTATTAATCAGGAATATATTCTAAAATATCGTTAGTATTACATTCTAAGGCAAAACATAATTTATTAAGTGTATCAAATGTAATTCTTACAGTTTCTGCTTTATACAAATTTCTGACAGTATGATTGTCCAGACCTGTTATTTTAACAATGTCACGGCAATCCATTTTTCTCTTACCCAATAATTCTGCAAACCTGTTAACTATCATAATATCGATAATAACGTATTAGATAAGATATGTCTTTTGACGTATATTAATATACTAATTAGTATCTTTACATACCAGAATATTTAATATATATTAATAATTATTTCAATTTATAACTGTAAGGATTTTAAAATTAAAAACTAATCAGGTAAATATTTAAAAATATCATTTGTATCGCATTCTAATGCAGCACAAAGTTTATTTAAAGTTTCTAAATCAATTCTAGAATATTTGCCTTTATATATTTTAAGAACGATATGATTATCCAGACCTGTCATTTTAACAATGTCACGCCTGTCTAATTTTTTCTCTCCCAAAAGCTTAGCAAATCTGTTTTCTATCATAAGCATATAATAACGAATTAGTTAAAATTTGTCTTTTGGCGAGTTCTACAATTCTAAAGCGTATATTAATATACGCAAAATATTTATATAACTTCACAAAAGGAGGACAAATGAAAAACAAAAAATTAATTAAGTCATTGAAAAATTCATGCAATCAGCTTATACGAGCTGATGTTTATTGTGATGTAATCAGAGACCTGCTGATTTTCCATGGAGCAGAACCTTTTTCGGATGAGGAATTGCAAGAATTTTTTAAAGAAGATATTCAAAGATATACCGAAAAGCAATGCCAAAAACTTGAAAAAATATTAGATGAGGTTAGAAAAAATGACTATAAGAATTAGAATGATATTAATGAAAGAATTTGATAATTTAATAAACACTTTAGAATATGCAAAAGAGGAATTGATTCCTTTAACTGAACAAGTTAAAGATATTTCAACATCAATTACTATTGCACAAAATCGGGTAATAAAATTTAAAGAAAAATGTATTAAAGAATTTGAAAAAGCACACAAAGAAAAACTCAAAAGATTAAAAGAAATAAGAAAATCAACAAATTAACCCCCACCCTAACCCTCCCCTGAGGAGAGGGAATGACCTGGACTTGATAATTTAGCGTAAGCAATAGTGCAAGCTTGATTGCTACATCCATTCTATCAACACGCCCGAAGGGCGTAGAAACATTGCGTGTTTTTCCTTTCTTTTGGTACTTTTCTTTCCTTTTGCCTCGCAAATAAAAGGAAAGAAAAGTACAACCCCTACCACTTTTTGAAAATAAAAAACGTAGCCAGAATTATCAACCCGAATCCCACGAGATAATTCCACTGAAAATCTTCTTTTAAATACAACACCGAAAAAACACTAAACACAACAAGCGTAATAACTTCCTGCATAGTCTTCAGCTGCGCAGCCGTATAATATTCGTGCCCGATTCTGTTTGCAGGAACTTGAAAACAATACTCAAACAATGCAATTCCCCAGCTTACAAGAATTACTATCCATAAAGCAGAGCCTTTGAATTTCAAATGCCCATACCACGCAAAAGTCATAAAAACATTAGAAATCGTAAGCAATAACACAGGAATCAATTGCCTTAGCATTAAAATCTCTGCTCCATTTTGGTATTAGCTAAAATAACAGCAGAAATCATTAATACACAACCTAAAATTTCACGCGTTGTCATAACTTCGCCCAATATAAGCGCTCCGCCCACAACGGCAAAAACAGATTCCAGACAAAGAATCAATGTTGCCAAGATTGGAAGCGTATATTTTTGTCCGTAGATTTGCAAAGTATATGCAATACCGCAAGTTATTATACCTGAATAAATAAGCGGAATTTTACAATCCATAAGACTTTGCGCAGTCGGAGTTTCCAAGAAAAACATCGGAATCAAAGACAAAAGTCCAACAACCAAAAACTGCATGCAAGACATTTTCACAGGATGAACTCTTCTTGAATAATGGTCAACAACCAAAATATGAACCCCGTAGAAAAATGCCCCGACAAGAGAAAGAATATCATAAATATTTATCCCCCCGCCTGATTGGTAGCATAATAAATAAAGTCCTACAACCGCCATAATTACGCTAAAAATTACGCGTTTAGCAATTTTTGCACCTAAGAATAAAGAAATAAGCGGAACAAAAATTATATATAAAGCAGTAATAAATCCTGATTTACCTGCTGTAACATACTGAATACTATACTGCTGAATTGACATTGCAGTAAACATTGCAAGACCGCAAAGAGTACCTGCTTTTAAAAGATTGATTCTCTGATAAAACTTTTTCGCAACACTTCGCATATCAGGTTTTGAATATTTTACCCAGCATATAACAGGAATAAGGCTCATACAGCCTAAAATACTTCTTGCTGCATTAAAAGTAAACGGTCCAATGTGTTCCATCCCTGCTCTTTGAGAAACAAATCCAAGCCCCCAAATAAGAGCAGTCATAAATAATGCAATGTTTGCGGAAATTCTATTTTTCATAAGGGTATTATAACATACAAAAAAAAACGGGCAAAGCCCGCTTTTTTTTAGATTCTATTGTGCCATACACCGCCTGATCTGTCTACAAGAGCGTCGTAGCAAGACCAGAATCTGAAAATACCTGTAAGACCAAGTACTGCGTGTGTAATGTTTTTATCTTTTGGCTGTTCGTTAACAACCTGTCCGATACCGGGCCATACCAAAAGTGAAAGTGCAGCAGCACCTACTGAACGTCCTGAAATCTCTCCCGGACGTCCTTCTGTTCCACCGGCAAACGCAGGTGTCATTGAAGCTAATACAGCAACTAAAGCCATTGTTGTCAAAATCTTTTTCATCGTTCATTTTCCTTTCCTAATTTCCAATCAATGCGAACTCATTTATAACTTGTTCGAAAGGTGCACGGACGAGTTAACAAAATCGGTTGGTAATTTTATGAAATGTGCACCGTCCCTTATTTACGTGCGTAGCACTAGTATCTATCTGTTATCCACAGCAAATGATAACCAAACTGTGTTTTTACGGGATCGGAAACCTCACCTATTTTTCCGTTAAAAGCATAGTCTTCAAAAGGTTTAACCATCTGACCTTTGCCAAAACATCCTAAATCCCCGCCGCGTTGACCTGACGGACATTTTGAGTATAGTTTTGCATAATATTTAAAATCATCCAAAGTTTTAATTTGACTTTTTAGTTTAATCGCATCCATTTCTGTCGGTACAAGAATATGACAAGCACAAGCAGTTGAAGCCTCTTTTGCCTGAACAGAAGTACAAACACATAACATAAATAATAAGCTCAATAGTTTTTTCATAATAATTTACTCCTCAACTAAAATCTTAGCTTGTTTCCATAAATCGTTAAATTCGTCAAAAGAATAATCTTCCAAAGGCTTGTCGGCTATTTCTTCCATTTTTTTGAATCGTTTTGTGAATTTTTTATTAGCTCTCAAAAGCGCTTGTTCCGCATCTATCTTATGCCAGCGTGCAAGATTGACGGTTGCGAAAAATATATCGCCCATCTCGTCTTCCATTTTGTCTTTGTCACCTGATTGAACTGCTTCTTCAAATTCTGCATATTCTGATTGAATACATTTGTGAAGACTTTCAACCGAGTCCCATTCAAACCCGACCTTAACAACTTTTTTACTGATTTTTTGTGCTGACATCAATGCCGACTGTGATTTAGAAACACCGTCAAGCACGGATTTGCGGTAAGTCTTTTCTTCTTTTTTAAGCTTATCCCAGTTATCTACAATATCTTTTGTTGAAGAAACTTTTGTATCACCAAATACGTGAGGGTGACGATGAATAAGTTTTTCTGATAACTCACGCGCCACGTCTTCAATATCAAACTCGTTATCATCCTTTGCAATCTGTGAATGCAAAACAACCTGCAAAAGAACATCACCGAGTTCTTCGCGCAAATTTGCAACATCTCCGTCATCAATTGCATCAACAGCTTCGTAAGCTTCTTCAATCATATTTGGACGCAATGATTTATGAGTCTGTTCTCTATCCCACTGACAGCCGTTCTCACTTCTTAATGTTGCAACGATATCAACTAATCTTTCTAATTCCGGATACTTCATATCCTAATTATACACTAAACATTGTTTTTGTTTATAAATATTTTATGTGCAACAAATGCTGCTGCACCGGTTGCAACACCTGCAATAGCTGCGTATTTGGCGATTAGTTTTCCTTTAACACCTTTAGTAGAATCTTTTATCGCGTCAAAAACTTCCTGTTTTACACTATCAGCCTTTTCAAATTTTTTCGATTCTTTATTCCAACATGCCTGAATCTTGTTTTTTATATCCTGATAACGAGTATTATTGCCTGCATTGATTTTTTCTTTAATAGTTTTCTTATTAGCAGACAAATTTTCTTCGGTCACATTTTGCAAAAACTCCTCAGGAGTTTGACCCAATTCCGTACAAACATTTTTCATAGCTTCTTTGTTTGTATCGGCTAAATTCTTTAACTCTTCAGGGGTACTGATTTTATCAATTTGTTTTAAGATTTCCTGACCTTGTTTGTAACTGTTTTTTTCAGCATCCGCTGCGGTTTCAATAACTTTATCATGAACACTTTTAGCAAAAGTATCAGAAGCTTTCCCGTCTTTTGATACAAACGGATTAATCTTACTGCCCGCAAAACCGCCCGCAGCTGCACCAAGAACCAAACCTCCCGCTGCATAAGGTATTGATGAAGGTTTTTTATAAGTCATACCGTCATACATTGTAGGATCTTGCTGTCCGTAAGTTAAAGGACTTGAGTAAGAATAAGTCATAACCACACTCCTTGCTTTCACACATGTATATTAAACCAAACACATATAGAAAATTGCCCTAAATGTAAAGTTTTGTTTAGATTATAATAATTTTGGAGGGATATTTTATGAATACAAAAATATTGAAAATTTTGGGCGGTTCTGTTTTAGGAATATATGCATTGTTTTTACTTGCACCACTTGCGGTTAATCCTATTGTAAACGGTTATGTACCGCAGATTAATGATGAAATTCATAAGGCAACAGGATTAAATTCCAAAATCGAAAATATTAAATTCGTAACCACTCCAAAACTCACAGCAGGGGTAAAAATAGAAAAATTTGAACTTGAAAATCTAATGAATGCAGATAATTTTCAAGCAAAAATGTCTTTGCTTCCAATTCTTGCAAGAAAAATTGAAGTTGATGTTGTGAGCCTTGAAAATCTTAAAGTTACTCTTGGAGTTAATAAAGACGGAAGTATTGCGGGAATAGAAATTCCTGAAACTACATCCGAAACAAATGCAGAACCTATAGAAATTCCTTTCGGGTTCAGATTATCAAACCATCTCCCTGATATTAGAATTGATAGCTATAATATTGATATTAAAGACATCCCGACGGGAAAGTCTTATGTTATTAAGGGTGAAAAAACTGCCGTAACTGATTTTATTCTTGATAAGAGTGTAAAAATCTCAGGCAGCGGTTCAATGAGATTGGCAGACAGAGAACAGTTTATTTATAACATCAAAATCAATAATAAAATTATGCCTGATTTGAATCTGCATGAACTGGTATTCAATCCTCAGCCTCAGGAAGAAGGTGTAAAACAAGAACCTGTTGAATTTAATATCATTGATATTTTTAAAGGACTTTATGACTATAAAATTACGGCTAATGCTGATGTAGATTTGACTATGCTCAAAGAACATTCAAACGGTTATATCAAAGTTGATAATTTATCTGTTATTAACCTTCCTCCAAGTGATATTTGTCTAAAACTCAAAAACAAAAAGATTGATATTGACTCAAATATTTATACAGCAGAGAATGAAAAATCAGTTTTAACAGGTAATTTAGCTAAAAATAAAATTGATATGTGTTTCAAATCCAATGTTGAATTAAATAACATAATCAAAATTGTTAATGCTCTTGCAATGACATTCAATATTAATGATTTACAAACACTAACTGCAAACGGCAAACTCGATGCGGATTTCAATATAAAATCCGATATGAAAAAAGTTAACTCTAACGGGTATTTGAAAATACCTTCCGCAAAACTTCGCTACGGTTTGTATGATGTAAATATTGATAATATTAATGCGGATATTGCGTTAGATAATAACAATATTAATATTAAAAACATAGGATTTTCTATCCTTAACCAGCCTTTGAAATTCTATGGAACAATTAGTGAAACCGCTATAGCTGATTTGCATTTGATTGCACAGAATCTTAATTTAAGAGAACTTGTTGTAGCAGCAGGTCAGGCTGCATTATTAAAAGAAAACAATATTAACGGTCAGGTTAATTTGAAAGCTGATATTGTCGGAAAATTGGATAAAATAAATCCGACTGCAACAGCAGGTGTAAATAATCTTGTTATCAAAAATATTCCTGCAAATATTTCTGTTACTGTTCCAAAAGCACAGGCAAACATAACTCAAGATGTGATTGAAGTTACTCAAACACCTGTGAAAATTGAAAAGATTAATTTTAATGTAAACGGAACAATAAAGAACTATTTAACCGAAAAAATTGCACTTAATTTTGTTACCACAGGTGATATCAAATCCACTTTAACAGGGGATATGAATGCAGCAAAATCATTATTGAATCTTGTTTTCAACGCTCAAGATTCAATAATAGTTGTGCCGATGTTTGATAAATCAAAAATGACATTCAACGGAAATATCGCTATTTCAGGAAATATGATGAATCCGATTTTATCAGGAACCGTAAATGTTCCGTCGCTTAATATTCCTGAAATTCCTGTAACAATGGAAAACTTGAGCGCAAAACTTAACGGTGCAATCCTTAACGGAAACGCTTCTGTTGCAAAATTTGCATCAGGCGGTATTGTTGGAGAAAATATTACTTCCGATTTTTCTTTAAAAGGCGAAAATTTCTATTTGACAAATCTTAAAGGAAGCGCTTTTGACGGTAAAATCTGGGGCGATATTATTTATAACCTTACAAATGCAAAAACAACTATTAATTTTGCAGGTGACAGCATGAACGCAGAAAAAGCCGTCTATGGTGCAGCAGGAATTAAAAATGCGCTCTCAGGAACACTCGGTTTTGATACAAAATTAACGCTGACAGTTGCGGATTATAATGATATGATGCGCTCAATGAAGGGGAATTTGTCGTTCAAAGTTACCGATGGTTCATTCGGTTCAATCGGAAGACTGGAAAACTTCTTTGGTGCAGGTAATATTGCAGGTAACACAATTCTTAAATCAACAACCGCAGCATTATCTAATCTTGCAGGAATCAAAAATACAGCAAAATTTGATTATATAGAAGGAAATATGACTTTCTTAAACGGCTGGGCTGATATTAAGTCAATCAAAAGTACAGGTGCAACCCTTGCATACTATGTTTTTGGCAAATATAATCTCGTAAACGGAACAACAAATGTTACTGTTCTTGGTCGTCTGGATTCCACTGTAGTAGCACTTTTAGGGCCTATAGGAGATTTATCCGCAGACAAGCTTCTTTCAGCAATACCGAAATTCGGCGCGCTGACATCTTCAATTGTTAACACAATGACAACAGACCCTAAAGGAGAAAAGATTTCAGAAATTCCTGCTCTATCAGGAACAAGCACAGGACACAAAGATTTTAAAGTAATATTTAACGGCGGTTTGGAAAGTACAAGTTCTATTAAGTCATTCAAATGGCTTACTAAAGTTGATACATCCGCTCTTGAAACAACAAGTGCCATAGAAACATTAAAAACACTAAAAGATACTGTTAACGAGGATTTGACCGATACAGTCAAAGGAGTAAAAGAAGTTATCTCAACAAACAAAGATGCTCTGAAAACGACTGTTACGGATTTGAAGAATTTGTTTAGGGGTAAATAATATCTTGACTAAGTGTACTGTATACAGTACAATATAATTATGAACTATTATATAGAATACCTGATTTTGCCAAATGGCAAAGCACCTGTTATTGAATGGTTAAATTCTTTGGATAGTATCACAAGAAAACGTATAAATCAAAGAATACTAAGAATTGAAGATGGAAATTTCGGTGATTGCAAAAAAATATCCAAAAATATATCTGAGCTGCGTTTTGCTTTTGGTAAAGGTTATAGAATTTATTATACTGAAGAAAATAATAAAATAATTTTATTAATTAACGGTGGTGATAAATCAAAACAATCAAAAGATATAGAAAAAGCTCAAGAACTTCTAAATAAATGGAGGGATAAAAATGACTAAATCAAAATCTTTTAATGAATATATTTTGAATGATTTAAAAACAGATGATGATATTAAAGAATGGATAAATATCGGTTTTGAAGAATTTTTACAAGACAATGACCTAAATGCATTTGTGAAAGCATTAGAATATGCGGTTAGAGCAAAAGATTCCATTATGGGAATATCTAAAAAAACGGGTATTTCCAGAAGCAATCTCTACGCTATTTTTAATGGTGAACAACAACCGCAATTATCAACTGCGTTAAAAATTATTAAAGAGTTGGGATATACTGTACAAGTTGCATAAAAATTTACGGTTTAATCAAAAACTTAATAGCATTACCCGCGATGTGTTGTTCCATTGCGTATTCAACTTTTTCAAGCGGAAGAGTATCTGTAATGAGTTTTTCCACTTCAACCTGACCTGATGAGATTAAATCAAGTGCTTGTCTGAAATACTTCGGTGTATGGTGGAATACGCTCATCAACTTAATATCGCCGTAATGCATTTTTGTTGTATCAAAACTTACGGTTGAACCTGATTTACATCCGCCAAAGAAATGCACCGTACCGCCCGGGCGCACACATGAGAAAATAAGTTCCCAAATCTCTGGCATGCCGACACATTCAATTGCTACATCCAAACCTTTTTTCTCTTCAGAAAACTCTCTAAAAATCTTTTCAGGGTTATTATATTTCTTCAAATCAACAACTTCATCAGCATAAGCAAATTCTTCCGCCAATTTCAGTTTCATAGGATTTCTTCCCGCAACAATAACTCTTGCACCTTTTAGCTTCGCAAGACGCGCAAACATCAAACCAATCGGACCAATACCAATCACACCGACAGTCTGACCCGCTTTAATATCAGTTCTTTCTACACCGTGAACAACATTTGCTAAAGGTTCACAAAAAGCAGCTTTTTCAAACGGCAAATTATCAGGTAATATTAATGTATTCTTTTTAACAATACGCTCAGGAACTACAATATATTCCGCATAAGCTCCGTTTAATAAATCCAAATTTTCGCAAAGATTATATTCTTCTCTTCGGCAGTAAAAACATTCGCCGCAAGGAGCCGAATTAGCACAAACAACTCTATCACCGACTTTTACATTAGTAACATCATCCGCAACCTTGGAAACAATTCCCGAAAACTCATGACCGAACCCTGAAGGAATACTTTTAATCAAAACGGGATGACCGCGTCTGAATGTCTTAACATCAGTTCCGCAAGTCAATGCAGCCTCAATTTTAACCAAAATTTCACCTTTAGCTAAAGGTTTAATCATTGTGTTTTCGTATCTTATATCCTGTGGTCCGTAAAATAAAACTGCTTTCATGGCTTCCTTATAAATAACGCTATTGAAGATACGATTATTATACATATTGAAACAAATATCGCAACAGGAATACCGAAAATATCACGTACACTGTCAATTCTTAATGTCTCAACACCTATTCTTGCAAAAGAATATAAAATCAAATAAATAAGTGCTAAATCGCCTTCTTTTTTATTCCAACTTTTTTTAAGAATAAGAACCAGAACTCCAAAAATTACTAAATCTAAAATACTTTCATACAAAAAAGTCGGATGAAAATAATTCACATCCTGATAAGGAATAGGTCTGTATTGAGGTGCAATATAGAGTTTCCAAGGCAAGTTAGTAGGTGTTCCGAAAGCTTCCGAATTAAAGAAATTCCCCCATCTGCCAATTGATTGAGCCAGAGCTAATCCGATTGCAGAAACATCACAAAGTCTGAATGCAGAAAGTTTTCTGCGTTTTGCAAAAATAAACAACCCGATTAATCCGCCTAAAATAGCACCATGAATCGAAATTCCGCCATGACGAATCGCCAAAATTTCGGTCGGAAACCGCATATAAAAACTATAGTTCAACAAACAATAATAAAGTCTTGCACCAACAATCCCAAAAATTACAAGATAAGGCGCTAAATCAATAATTGTTTCTTTCTTAAACCCGAAAAACTTTTCTCCAAAATAATCAGATACAAAAGTACCTGCAACAATAGCCAGCGCTAAAATTACACCATAAAAATATATATTCACACCAAAAACGGTGCATAAAATCTGTGAATGTGAGGCAAACATTATTCTACCACTATTGTCTTGTTTTCAGCTTCTTCAACCTTATTAATATCATTAATCAAAGCTTCAACATCCGCTTTATCTTCAGCCTGAGGATTCATTTCAAGATACTTTTGAAGATTTTCTAAAGCAGATTTTTTAAGCTCTTCTGATTTCTTAATATCGTCTTCCTCAGGTGCTTTAACCATATCTTCTTCTTCAACTTTATCTTCTGCAAGCTCATTAGCATACTCATACTGAGCAGCACCTAAAGAATAATAAAAATCCGCATAATCAGGTTTTAGTTTCAAACCGTTTTCCAATGCCTCGATTGCAACATCATATTTTTTAGCTTTAGTAGCAGCAATACCCAGATTATAATATGTTTCATACATAGTAGAATCAAGGTCAATACTTGCTTCCAATCTGTTAACGGCAGCTTCATAATCACCTTTTTCCATATATTCAGCTGCTTTATTATTAAGTTCTTGAACTGCAATATTGTTTATACAAGCCGTAGAAATTACCGCAATAAACAAAACCGATGCAATCAATAATGCTTTCTTCATAGAATTCCAATATCCTCTATACTAGTATAAAGGAATTCTAATATATATTTTGGAAATAAGCAAGTACTTTTTTTATAACAAGGGGTGCTACGCACGTAGACAAGGGTCAGCAGAGGACGACTTGTAGTCTCACGCCAAACCTGTAGTAGCACGATTGTCGTCCGACCCTTGTTGAAATAACCCTGTTTATCAACTAGCAAAAATTTCTACTATATATTATTATAGAATATATCATTAGAGGGGATGAGTGTAATGTTTAAAAAAATATTTATAACAGCTTTTGTATTTATGTGTTCTTTATCTGTTTTTGCATCAGATTTTACCGTACAAAAACTACCTAACGGACAAACTCTTATTGTTCAAGAGGTTCGCAATAATCCGATTGTAACAATTGATACATGGGTTAAAACAGGTTCTATAAACGAAGATGATACAAATAACGGTGTATCACATTTTCTTGAACACTTATTCTTCAAAGGCACAAAAAAACATCCTGCGGGAGAATTTGACAGAATCCTTGAATCAAAAGGTGCGGTTATAAACGCTGCTACAAGCAAAGATTTCACCCACTACTATATTACAATCCCGTCCGAATACTTCAATACAGCTCTTGAACTTCATTCCGATATGCTTACTAACCCGCAGATTCCGAGCAAAGAACTTGAACAGGAAAGAAAAGTTGTTTTAGAAGAAATTTCCAAAGACGGAAACACACCTTCTAAAAAAGTTTATGAAAACCTTAACACCCTGATGTACACAAATCATCCTTATAAAAGAAAAGTAATCGGTACATCCCAAATTGTTTCCACTATTACAAGAAAAGAAATTTTAGATTATTTTAACAAATACTATTCACCGTCAAATATGGTAACTCTTGTTATCGGGGATGTTGATACAGCCCAAACTTTAGAAAAAATTGCACAATATTTCAGTCAAGATTATAAAAAACCTGTGAGAAATTCGTTCAAAAAAGAACATCCTCTAACTTCACAAAAAAGAAAAGTTGAATACACTGATACTCAGTCAGGATATATGATGATTGGCTTTAGAGGAGCTGATATCAATGATTGCGATACTTATGCACTTGATGTTTTATCACAAATCTTAGGCGGAGGAAAAACTTCAAGACTTTATAAAAATATAAAAGAACAAAAAGGTCTTGCCTACGCAATATCAGCATCAAACGGAAGTTTCAGAGATGATGGAATTGTTTATATTACATCAAACTTTAACCCTGCAAACGCAGAAAAACTGGAAAAATCCGTTTTTGATGAAATCTGTAATATCCAAAAATACGGTGTTACGGAAGAAGAACTTAACACTGCTAAAAAAATGATTGAACAGGAAACATATTATTCAAGAGAATCAACTTCAAATATAGCTTCCGAATTGGGTTATATTACAGCTTTGACAGGAAATCCCGATTTTTACAAAAACTATATTTCTAATATCAAAAAAGTAACAGCAAAACAGGTTCAGGACGCTGCACAAAAATATTTAGGTGTTAATAAAAGTGCTGTTTCACAAGTTCTTCCGAATAATATGGAGAAAAAAGTTTCATGCACAATAACTAATCACACTGCTCAAAAAATTAGCGAAAATAAAGGTACTACTAAATATATTGTGGATAACAAATCAACTTTGTTAATCAACAAACACGATAACAATGATATTATTGCTATTGATATTATTGTACGCGGTGGAGAGTTTGTTGAAAAGAAAATCGGCGAAGGAACTTTGATGGCAGGAACTCTGCTTAAAGGTACAAAAAAATATTCGGCTCAGGAACTTGCGCAGCTGATGGAAGAAAACGGGATTCAGATTGAACCTTCTATTAGTGAAGATTATTTTGCAATCAATGTTCAGACTACAACCGCACAGATTGATTTAACTCTGGAAATACTGGATGAACTCCTTAATAATGCGGTTTTTGATGATTATGAGATTGAGAAAAAACGCTCTGAAATATTAAATATTATTAAACAAAAACGTGATATTCCAATGAATATTGCACTGGAAAATTATAAAACATTGATTTTTGAAAACAGTGTTTATTCACATTCCAATAAGATTATTGAAAAAGCTTTGCCGTCTGTGACCAGAGGGGATATCTGCGGATATTATAACAGAATTCTTGATTCAAAAAACATTGTAGTTTCTGTTAATGGAAATGTTGATGAAAACAAAATGATTAATTCGTTTGGTTCAATGTTGAACGAAGCAAGACAACCTGCATTCAAGTATTCTGATTATAAAGTTACAAAACTAAATCAGCCAAAAGTTGTTTCACAAAACATAAAAGATTTGCAGACAGCGTGGTTGTTCCTCGGATGGCAGACTTGCGGAATCAGCGATAAAAAAGATTTTGTGACTTTAAAAGTTATTAATACAATCTTAGGAAGCGGAATGAGCTCCAGAATATTCAAAAGCCTTAGAGAGCAGGACGGTCTAGCATATCAGCTGGGTTCAAATTATACACCAAAAGCATTGGGTGGAAACTTTATAACTTATGTCGGCACAAATCCTGATACTTTGAATTATTCAAGAGACAAGATTAAGAAAGAAATCGAAAAATTAAAGATGGAATTTGTTTCTGACAGTGAACTAAACGATGCTAAAGACAGATTGAAAGGTGCATTTATTATTGCGATGGAAACAAACTCCGAGAAAGCAACAAACACAGGTTTGTTTGAGGCTATGGGTTTCGGATACGACTTTTTGGATACATATACAAAGATAATTGATGAAGTAACAGCTTCGGATATTATCAGGGTTGCGAATAAGTATTTTAATAATGTCTATGTGGATTCCAGTGTAAAAAAATAATTTGCACAACAACGACTTCATTATATAATATTAACTGGGTAGTACCACCAGCCTTTGCCCACACACGTTTTACTAAGAAATCGGTGGCTAGGAAGGAAGGGTAAGACTATGATTGACAAAATAATAATGCTACTCGTAGCATTGACCATGCTCGTAGTAGCATTAAAAACTCATTCATAGGGTACTAAGTGAAGTCCTCGACACCTTTTTGCGAATCTGTCGGGGGCTTCCCCCTATGCTTACATTATTTACTATAATTCACTATTTGTCAAGTATCTGACCATATTAATAAACAATATTTAGCTGAATCAATTTTTCCAAATATAAGGATTTGGGAAATTAAAAAAATCGTTTGGTTGCAGTTTCCACAAATCGAGCAATTTTATAATCATTGTATTACTCATTTTTCGCTCACAGCGCTCAATATGCCCGATATATTTTTCATTTTTTGAGAGCATTTCTGATAATTTTTCCTGCGTAAGTCCCTTTTCAATACGTATTTCGCGTATTTTACCTGCAATCCCCTTATAGAAATAATCCTCAAAACTTGACATAAAATAATTATATCTATATACTTATAGAGCACCACTGCTATATAAGCACCATTTGAAGACAAAGTTATTAGCTAATATATAATAAATAAAATCTAAACTTTATCTTGAAAATCAAAAAGCAAATTAAGCGGGGTGTCAACAATTTGAGAAAGTTGGATTAACTTTTTCAAACTAATATATCGTTCAACACGCTCAACGTGACCAATGTATTTCGAATTAGCATCTAAAAGCTCAGACAGCTTTTCTTGAGATAAATTTTTTGCTAGTCTGTATTTTCGAATATTTTTTCCAAGTTTAGTGTAGATGTCTTTTTCAAAATCCATAGTACTATGATAGGTCTTGTGCTCATAAGTCACCACTAGCGTATAAGCACTATAAGGATTTTTTAATGATCGATAACCTAGACCACAAACTATCACTAAAATATGCAAAAGAAGCACTACTAAGTGCATATATTTACTGCAAAATTTTGGAGGACATGATTCTTTCACTCGAAGAATGCCCCTTTGACGAGGAGTATATGCAAATCTATTGGGCTAATGATATTACTCGCTTTATTCACAAACAATATGAGAAATTGGAGGTATATCTTGAGTCTTAGAATACGCATGATGATTACAAAACAGTTTGAAAATCTAATAAATGAACTTATTGAAGCACAAGATGAATTAAATACACTTGAACTAGACAACGATTTAATAGATATTAAATCAGATATTGAAATTGCTAAAAACAGAATAATAAAATTTCGTGAAAAAACAATCAAAGGGTTTGAACAGAAACACAAAGAAAAACTCAAAAGACTTAAAGAAATAAGAAAATCAACAAATTAACCCCCACCCTAACCCTCCCCTGAGGAGAGGGAATGACCTGGACTTGATAATTTAGCGTAAGCAATAGTGCAAGCTTGCTTGCTACATCCATTCTAGCAACACGCCCGAAGGGCGTAGAAACATTGCGTGTTTTTCCTTTCTTTTGGTACTTTTCTTTCCTTTTGCCTCGCAAATAAAAGGAAAGAAAAGTACATGTTCAAAACTATGTAGAAAACTTTCGAGTTATGAACATGTTTTGACAATAAAGATAAAAATAAGAAATTTTTCTCATCTTCATTGTAGAAAAATGTAGAAAACTTTCAACTTTTCTACAATCTTTCTACATATCTTTGAACATGAAAAACTCAATATTCATAACTATTTCAACCACTTATCTACAAATAATTAAACTAGATGATGAAGAAGATGATTTAATATAATAATATATAAATATAATATTATTAATAATAAAAAAGGAAAAATAGAATGTTTGAAAAAATTAGAGATAAGTTTTCTGAAATTTGGTATCAAAAATATTTGGAAATGTGTTGTGCTGACTGGGATTTCTATATAAATTCTACTCAGGAAAATATGGAAAAAATGACAAAAGCTCAGGATAATCACTCTAATCTTTTTAAAGACGAAAATTTCTATAATGAATTCAAAAAAATAGATAAAAATAATCTTAATCCTCACCAGCAAAAACAACTAAAAAACATTCTTAAAGATTTTGAGGAAGAACTAAATACAGGAGATGATTTAAAACAATTACGTAATAAAGAAAACGAAATTGCTCAAAAATATAATTCTTACGTTCTAAAAATAGATGACAAAGAAGTTTCAAGAGTTGATATCCAAAAAATTCTTCAAACAGAAACAAATCCAGAAATTAGAAAAAAAGCCTACGAAGCTAATATAAAAGCTGCTGATTTAATTGCTGAAGATTTAAGAGAGTTTGCAAAAATGCGAAACGCTTTTGCCCTTAAAAAAGGTTTTTCTAATTATTTTGAATACAAACTTACAGAAGATTATGAAGTGGACTTGAATGACCTCACAGACCTCTTAGAAGAAGTTTATTCCAAATCAAAAGATGTAATAAAAACAATTATTGAAGATAAACAAAATGAATTGAAAAAATTCTTTGGAGTAAATGAATTAAAATCATATCATTACGGACTTTTACTGGATAATGACCCTGCTAAAAAAGTTAATGAATGTTTTAGAGATAAAGAACAAATTGTAGAGATTTCTAAAAATACATATCAAAATATGGGTTATAATGTGGATAAATTATTGGAAGAAGGAAAACTTACTTTAGATTTATTCCCGAGAAAAGGTAAAAATACCCACGGATTCTGTTTTGATATTGATGCGGGAAAAGATGCAAGAATTTTAGCTAATCTTACCAATAATACCCATAGTCTAGATACACTTAATCACGAAATGGGACATTGTGTTTATGCGCTCGGTATCTCTCGTGACCTGCCGTTTATTGACCGTCAAACGTATCCTGCTATGACAGAAGCTGTAGCAATGATGATGGGTGATTTACAAAAAAGAGAAAATATTCTTAAAAATATTGTTCCAGATAATATTTTAGAAGAATTTAAACAAACATTCAGAAAAGACGAAGCAAATTTTATTGCTCATTCTCAGGTTATTATTAATTTTGAAAAAGAAATGTATAAAAATCCTGAGCAGGATTTGAAACAACTCTGGCACGATTTGAAAGTAAAGTATCAGCTAAGAGATGAAAACGAAGAACCTGACAACGGCTGGGCTTCAATTCCTCATTATCTTTCACACCCAGCATATTATCAAAATTATTTTAGAGCAACACTTATTAAAGCTCAAATCTATAATCATCTTGGAAATCTGACGGATAATCCTAATACTTCATCATACTTAGAAAAAAATCTTTTCCAATACGGAACATCAATGGAAGAAAATGAATTGATTGAACAGTTAACGGGCAAAAAACTTTCTGCTGAAGATTTTATTAAAAGTTTGAAACAAAAATAGCAAAAAAAAATTTTTTAGAGTATTATACATGGTACTATGGCAAAATTCACCAGAACAAATCGCGAAGTACAAGAAAAGATTAAAGCTCCTATTGTGGAAGCTCTAAAGACAGCTTATGAACATCCGACTTATCAGTTCCATATTCCCGGACACACAAAGGGCAAGGCTGTTTTTAAGGATTTTAAAAAACTTGTGGGTGATAAAGTTTTATCTATTGATACAACCGATGAATTTGATAATTTAGGAACATTACATCCTGCAACAGGTCCTATTGGTGAAGCTCAAGCACTTGCGGCGGAAGCTTTTGGTGCACAAAAAACTTTCTTTTTACTGAACGGTTCGACTGCGGGTAATCTTGCTATAGGAATGGCACTTACTAAAAAAGGTAAAAAAGTTATTATTAATCGTAACTGCCACCGCTCAGCTCTTACAGGTTTGATGATTTCTGGAGCAGAACCTGTTTGGATTTGTCCATCAAGAATTGACGATTGGTCTATTTGGGGAAGTATTCAGGCAAGTACGATTGAAGAAATTTTGAAAAATAACGATGACGTTGGTTTGGTTTGGATAACTAATCCGACTTATGAAGGCGTTGTTTCGGATATTAAATCAATCAGCGCGGTTTGTAAAAAATACAATGTTCCTCTTGTGGTTGATGAAGCTCACGGTTGTTTGTGGAATTTTAATAAACATCTTCCGACAACTGCACTCAAACTTGGCGCTGACGCGGTTGTACATTCGCTTCACAAAACAGGCGGAAGTATGTCACAGAGTTCAATGCTGCATATTGCAAAAGATTCTTTAATAAATCCTGATTCGGTTGAAAAAGCTTTGAAACTTTTACACACAACAAGCCCGTCTCTATTATTGCTTGCAAGTTTGGATGCAGCAAGAGCAACTTTGCAGTCAAAATCAGGTCAGGCACTTTTGGACAGAACCGTTAAGAATGCAAAATATTTAAGAACCAGATTAGATAATATTCCTAATCTTCATCAGCTGAAAACAGACTTTGGTTATATGACTGATGTAACAAAAGTGTTTATTAAAATTGACGGACTTTCAGGAAAAAGATTAGAGTCGATTCTTGAAATTGATTTTAATATTGAGGTGGAATCAGCTTCCGATATCGGGGTTTTGATTCTTTGCAACCTTGGTAATAAACGTTCTGATTTCAAATATCTTGCAGATTCTCTGGAAAAAATTGCGCGTGATAATTATATGGATATTTGTTATCTGGAAAACAGAAAACACATGCCAATGTTAGAGCCAAAAATTATGATGAGTCTTCGAGATGCTTATTATGCTGATAAAGAAGTTATAGCTAAAGAAGACGCAATCGGAAGAATTTCGGCAGAAGTTGTTGCAGAATGTCCTCCGGGGATTTCGATTTTGCTTCCGGGTGAATTGATTACAGAAGAGCATTTGCCGTATTTGAACGATTATAAGACTTTAGAGGTTGTAAAGAATGGCTAGAAAGAAAAAGAGTAGTAATAAAACTATTCATTTTCTGATAACTTTTATTCTAATGGCAACGGGTATTTATTATTTCGGACTAAACTATGTTCCGACAAAATGGTATGATGAGCAGACAATGATGCCAAATCAGGTTGAAAGTTATTATCAAGACCAGTGGTGTACTCCTGATTTTGGGCGTAAAGAAGCTGTTCTTTGGGATATGACCAGAGTTGACTGTTTGACAAAAGATTACGCAATCGAATTTGATTTTGCTAAAAAATGGGCAGAATCAATCGGTCAATCACTTTATTACTCAAAACTCACAGGTAAAAAACCAGCTGTAGTCTTGATTCTTAATTCACCTACTGATTACAAATATGTTAAAAGAATCGAACGTTTGGAAAGTGATATAAAGATTTTTTTGATTAAAGCCTATTAGAATTTAGAACATAGATAATCTTCTTTCTAAAAAGTCTTCTGATAATGGATCTGTAATTATGCTAGCACCAAATCCTCTTGTCATAGCTGCATATTCTAAATCACTATCAAATTTTTCAAATTGTTTTTTAAATCTTGCATTAATTTTTGTAATATTTTCATTATCATTCAATTTTGAACGTTTAACCAAGCATGCTATACTATAAAGTTTTATTCTTAAATTTCTATAATCAGCATTTTGGTCCCAATTATCTGTAAATACAGGTGTTTTTGTTTTAAATTTTTCTTCAATTCTTTTATATAAAATATTTAGTTTTTCATCTGAATTTTTAGCATTTTGAATATTAGATAATGTTTGGTTATCTTTGATAATTTCAATAGCAAGATTTTCACTTATATTTAATAATTCAGCAAGCTTTTTAGAATTATTTTCAGATTTTTTTATATTGTTATTGAATTGTTCTTCAATTGCAACTCTCCAAGAATCTTTATTTTCTTCAATTCTGTAATCATATCCGTCAAAAACAAACATGTGACTATAGTATGCAAATGCCTGATTCTTATCTTTAGTTAATTGTTTAAGTGCAGTAGTTTGTGAAAGTTGATGTAGCTGTTTTATTGCATTAATATTTTTTACTAAATAATTATTGTGTGCTCCACTTCCATCATCCAATGCCTGAATTAATTTAAAATCATATAAATATTGCTCAGGACAATCTTTTAAACGATGAGCAGCCGGAGTGTAAAGTACTTTATCAGCAAGTTCTTCTTTCATACCACCATAATACAAATTTGATATTTTTTTGAAATTATCTGCAAACCAATCTTTTGTGTAATCACCCGATTCAAAAAGAGAATTAATAAAATACTTTTTAGCAATTCTTATAGAATTATCTTGATCATCAAATTCGTTTAATCGATTTAGCACTTCGATTTTTAAATCTTCAAGTGAAAAACTTGTACCACTAAAAACATTTACAAAAAAACTTACTGGATTTATTTTTTGGTCAGTATTATTAGGTGTTTTGCTCAATTGGATAATTCTTGTTGCTATATCATAATTTGTATATTTTTTAGGATTTTCTAAAATACCTGCAAACCCTTTTTTGAATTTATTTACTTGAGAAGATTTTATACCAGAAATAGTTGAAGCTACTACTATTTTACCGCTAAGATATCCTCCAAGACTCTTAAATGCCGGATTATTATTTTTTGAGTTTTTTGTTGAATAATTATTGTTTATTAATGGTTTGTTAATTTGTTGTGATAGTGATACTTTCATCTTATACTCCTGTTTAGTGTAATATATCTAATAAATCTTGAATATCATCTGCATGTTCTGCTAATTTATCTAAAGCAGTTGATGCAACTTCACCTGCTAAATCTCCTGTTGAAGATGTTATTGTACTTAAAGCATCTCCTGCATCAGATAAATCTGATAAATTATCACTTTGTTCTAATAAATTATCCAAAATTCCGCTGTCTGATGTAGTATTTGGTCTTATAATATTTGCGGCATCCAGAATAGTTGTTTTATCTACAGTTTCTGCAACAGGAATATCAATTGAACCTGACCCGTCATATAATAAATGCGTTAATACTGAACCATCTTGAGTAGTTTCAGTTATTGTTTCATTTGCATTATCTGTTAATTCAGACATATATTTTTCTTTAAATTTATCTAAAGAATCTTTAACCGCAGCATCCGGATCAACTTTGTCTTTTATAGCAATAGGTATCATTGTTCCATCTGGCATTGGATGATAAAGCGTTGTTCCGTCTTTGCTAATAATATTAACTGAGTCTTTTTTTGTTTTCAATGCATTTGCAATAGGAGTAGTAATAGAATCAATTAAAGGTTTCAATTCATGTTTTAATTCTTCACTTAGAGTTAATACTTTTACTTCGCCAACATGTGAAACACATGTTGGATCATAAAATCCTGTAAAAGGAACTTTAGCTTTAAAATTTGTTCTATAAGAATAGTTGTTAAAATTAATACTACTAATTGGTTGAATCATAAATACCTCCTATAATATATCCCTTTGTGTGTTGGTTTTGAGCTAGTATAATACAACATGTTTTTACATGCAAGCGAATTATTAAGAATGTAAAAAAAACCGTTGAAAAGAGCAAATAGAAAGAATGCATGCTACAACGGTTAATACGCAATTAATAATTGTAATTATTAATTAACCAGTTTTAACTGGTATAAAGATAATTATAGCGGGTGGAAGCCTCTTAGTCAATATGTAATTATATTGATATGGAGAGAAACGAAGTTTTAATTCAATTTGGTAAAAATTTGAGAGCAGAAAGAAATCGTGCCGGATTATCACAAGATGCACTTGCCGAGAAAATTGGAATTTGTGCAGGAAAACATATTGGAACAATTGAGCGCGGTGAAACTAATCCGACACTCACGACTATTGTTGCTATAATGAAGGCACTTGATTTGGATTTTGAAAAACTTTTAGAAATAAAATAAAACCCTCATTAATTGAGGGTTTTTATTTTTATATTCTGTCGAATCCTGTGTATTTTCTTAATACTTCCGGAATAATAATTGTTCCGTCTTCTTGCTGGAAGTTTTCTACAATCGCTGCAAAAGTTCTTCCGACTGCAAGACCTGAACCGTTCAATGTATGAACAAATCTTACTTTTCCGTCTTTGTCTCTGTATCTGATGTTAGCACGTCTTGCCTGATAGTCGCCGAAGTTTGAACAGCTTGAGATTTCTTTATATGTATTATAAGAAGGCAGCCAAACTTCTAAGTCAAAACATTTGTTAGCGCTGAATCCGATATCAGCAGTACAAAGTGCAACTCTTCTGTATGGAAGTCCTAATAATTCAAGACATCTTTCAGCATTTTGCGTAAGTTTTTCGTGTTCTTCCGGACTTGATTCAGGAGTGGTAAGCTTAACCATTTCTACTTTGTTAAACTGGTGAACACGAATTAAACCTCTTGTATCTTTACCTGCTGAACCTGCTTCACGTCTGAAACATGGAGTGTATGCTGTCATATATTTTGGTAAATCTTCTTCTGATAAAATTTCTTCCTGATAAATATTTGTAACAGGAACTTCTGCTGTAGGAATCAAGTACAAATCTTCATCAACACATTTGTACATATCTTCTGCGAATTTAGGTAATTGACCTGTACCTGTCATAGTTCTGGCGTTTGCCATGAATGGAGGAAGAATTTCTTCATAGCCGTGTTCTTCTGTATGTAAATCAAGGAAGAACTGGATAATAGCACGTTCAAGACGAGCACCTTTTCCTCTGTACAGAGTGAATCTTGATTGTGAAATTTTTACACCGCGTTCAAAATCAACGATTCCTTTTTCTTCGCATAAATCCCAGTGAGCCTTTGGTTCAAAATTAAATTTTGTAGGTTCTCCCCAAGTTTTAACAGTAGGGTTATCATCTTCTGATGTTCCAATAGGTGTTGTTTCATCAGGAATGTTAGGTATTCTTAAGAGCAAATCTCTTTGAGCAGTATCAAACTCAATCTGTTTTTCTTCAAGAGCTTTTATTTCATCTCCAAGAACACGAACTTCTTCTTGAATAGCGTCAGTATTTTCGCCGTTCTTTTTCATCATACCGATTTTTTGTGATTCGGATTTTCTTTTTGCTCTAAGCTCATCTGCTTGAGCCTGAATTTTTCTTCTTTCAGCATCAATTTCTAAAACTTTGTCAATTGATAACTCAGGATTTCTTCTTTTCAAAAGTTCGTTAATCTTTTCAGGATTTTCTCTAATTAATTTAATGTCTAACATTTATATTACCTCGTATTATGTGTTTAGTTTAGCACAGAAAAATTTATACATCACCTGATTTTTCTGCTTTTTTAACATGCAAAACTTTATCTGTAATATCAATTTCAACTTCATCAACTTCAGGGTCAATATCAAGAAGTTGTAAAAAAGCTTTTTGTATTAATAATGCCCAAGCATTGCCGCTTTTATATAATTTCTTTTTCATTTAAATTCCTCTTACTTTACATATACTTTACAATGTATAGACATTGTTGTATACTTTCCGTAGGAAAGTAATTGGAAAGGTTAAAATGGATAAAAGATACATTCAAATATTTAAAATATTAGGTCAAAATATCAAATATATCAGAGAACTAAAAGAGATATCATTAGAACAAGTTTCTCAAAAAACAGGTATAAGACTCCAATATCTTAAAAGAATAGAAAATGGCGAAGCTTATGGTGTTACAACAACACAGATTTTTATAATAGCAGAAGCTCTCAATGTTTATCCGCATGAATTGGTTAAAGGAATATAATAGAGTTTTTTTTAATTCATGTTAAAATAGCTTTATGGATACAAGTAATAAACTTTTGTATATAATAGCGGGTGCTAATGGTAGTGGCAAGAGCACTTTAGCAGAAATTTTACTTAAAGAAAAAAATTTAGAATTTCTTAATGCTGATGAAATTGCTAAGAAAATAGCACCAGATTCTATTAATAGTGTTCCAATCTCGGCAGGTAAAGAGTATTTTAAAAAATTAGATTTATTTTTAAAATTACAAAAATCTTTTGCTGTAGAATCAACTTTATCAGGTAATAATATTAAAAGAATTATTAAAAAAGCAGAGAATCAAAATTACAAAATTGTTTTAGTTTATTCTTTTTTACAAAATTGTACTACATGTATTGAAAGAGTAAAGAAGAGAGTAGAAAATGGTGGACATAATGTTCCCGAAGCAGATATTATCCGTAGATATTATAAAAGTCTGATAAAGTTTTGGGATGAATATAGATTAATTGTTGATGAATGGACAATGTTTTATAATGGTTATGATTATGCACCGATAGTAGTTTCTTTTGGTTCACATAATTTTGTTGACATAATAAATAATGAAATGCAAGATAAATTTAATAATCTTCTTAAACTTGCGAAGGATGAAGTAAATGACAGATAAAGATGCGTTAGAATTATTAAATATGTTTGTTACTGCGGCACAAATTGCTAAAGCAAGAAATAAATATGAATATCATTTAAAAATAAATGAGGCTATTCTTGTTGAATGGTTAAAAAAAGCATACCCATCAAAGAAAGATAGTATTAATTTTGCTGCTCTGGCAAAGAATATTTTAGCTAGTAAATAAACATACAATCACCGTAGCTGTAAAAACGGTATTTATTTTTTATAGCTTCTGCGTAAGCTTCAAAAATGAATTCTTTAGTTGCTAAAGCACTTACAAGCAGGAGCAATGTCGATTTTGGTAAGTGGAAATTTGTGATTAATTTATCGACTACTTTGAATTCATACGGAGGATAAATGAATAATTCGGAAGCTGAACGGCAGGCTTTGATTTCGCCAAACTGTTTGTAAGCAGTTTCTAATGTTCTAACTGTTGTTGTTCCTACTGCTACAAGTTTTTTTCCTTCTGCTTTTGCGCGATTAATCAGGTTTGCTGTTTCTTCACTGATTTCAAAACTTTCTGAATCCATTTTGTGATCTAAAATATTGTCACATTTAACAGGGCGGAAAGTTCCTATTCCAACATTCAGGGTAACATAACCTACTTCAACACCTTTGTTTTTCAATTGTTCCAAAATATCCTGAGTAAAGTGTAAACCTGCTGTCGGTGCTGCAACAGAGCCCTCGTCTTTTGCATAAACTGTTTGATAACGCTCAAAATCAAGTTTTTTGATTTCATCATCAGCCATTTTACGTTCAATATATGGAGGAAGTGGAATATTTCCGACTTTGTGTAATATTTCAAAAATATTACCTTCATAAACCATTTTTACAAGCCACTTACCTGCATCTTCTAACGGTTCAAGAACTTCTACTGACAATTCATCACTGATTTTTACGATTGTTCCGATTTTTACACGTTTTGACGGACGGATTAGGACTTCCCAGGTGTGGTTTTCTTTTTCTTTAAGTAAGAAAATTTCAATTTTTGCGCCTGTATCTTTATAACCATAAAGACGTGCAGGCATAACTTTTGTGTTGTTGAGTATCAGAATACAATTTTCATCCAAATAATCAACTATATTAAAGAAATTTTTATGCTCAATAGTATGATTAGCCCTGTTTAGAACCATCATTTTAGATTGTTCGCGTTTTTCTGTCGGTTTTTGCGCAATCAGCTCTTCCGGCAATTCATAATCAAATTCTGATATTAGCATAATTTTATTTTAACACGAACATGTTTGCAAAAAGCCTCAATATCATTTAAAATCATTATATGGATTATGAATTTCTGAACAGTTCTCTCGAAAAAGATAATATAATTTTACCGAATTCCGATAAGATTAACCCTTTTTTGCTTAAAAATAATTATGCTGATATATTCAAAGCTATTGATTTTATTGCGTCAGATGAAAAGTTTCTTTATATTCACGGGTTTATGGGAACGGGCAAACGCCAGTTTATTAACTATATTACTGAGTTTTTGAATAAAGATGTTATTAAACTCGAATATTATTGTAAAAATGCAACTGTTTGTGATGATATTCTGCTTGCTTTCAGTGATATTATTGACAATCTTTCTATTTCAAAAGCTATTAATCTGAATGCAAAGATTACAACTTTGAATGTTAAATTTCAACAGCAGATTTCTTCTATTAAAAAACCTTTTTTGATTATTCTTCATTCATTGGATGATATTTTGGATGAGAATAAGGCTCTTGTTTCTGAATGTTTTTCAAAACTTTTGAAAGAAGAAAATGTTAAAATAATTGTTTCTACGCGTGCTATGAATACAGAGGTTTTGGCAGGAGCAAACGAAGACAGAAAAATTTTCTTAAAAGCTTTTACAAAAGAAGTTTTTAAAGATTTTTTAGCTTCGAATCAAATTATTGCAGCAGAAGGAACTCTGGAAGATTTTTACAAATACACACGCGGATACTATTATTACACAGCTTTGACAGTAAAAATTATTCAGGCAATGAAAGTTGATTTGAGTGAGTTTTTACAAAAATTTGCGCAGTCAGGAATGAGTTTTGATTCTTATTTAGGTGCTACTTATATTAATCTTATTCCGACAACTATCAGAAATTTTTTCTGGTTCTTAAGAACAATAAGACATGGACTTTCATTCAATGCTCTTGCAGTTTTTGAATTGTATGACGAATTTTCTATAGAGTATTTGAAAACCAATTTGATGATTTTTCAGGTAGATGAAACAATCTATGTTCAGGATTATTTCTTGCAGGATATTGATATTTCTATTCCTGAAAAAACCGAAATTAAACTGCATAAATACATTATAGGGATTTATGAAGGACAGTTAAAAGAAGCTTTAAAAAACCGTGCTTTGTTGATTTCACGTCAGGCAATGCGTGCGGAAATCGAATATCATACAAATTGTATTCATAATATTCAGGAAGGTATTAAAGAAACTGCACAACCCGTTATCAAAGAAGAAAAGACTCTTGAGGTTGAAGTTCCTAAAACAGAAGCAGAAATAAGTATTTCAAAACAAATAGAATCAGCAAATAATCTTGCTCAGGATAAAAAATATACTGACGCAATCGAAGCTTATCTTAGAATTTTGGATGCTGAAGGGTTGGATTTGCCGAGTCTTGTTGAGGTTCGTGCAAAATTGGCTAAACTTTATAAAGAAATTGGAAATTATTCGTCATCAAGTCATTATTATGAGCTTGTTGAAACGTATTATATACAGCATAATGAGCTTATTAATCTTACTTATCTGCACTATGAAATGACAGATTTGTACTATAAAATGTATAAACACGAGCGTGCAATTGAAACTGTTAAAAAGGTTATTTATTCGGTTGATACACCTCAATCACTTATGGTTAGTGCATGTATTCTTTTAGGGAATATTTATTCCGATATGAATAATCCTGACGGTTCATATTCTTATTACAAGAAAGCATTGGAATCATTGGATGAAAATGTTGAGAATGAGATTTTGGCGGAGCTTTATTTTAAATTTGCGTTAGCAAATGACGATAGAGATGAGTTGGATACAGCGTTTGAGTATTATAACAAATGTATTGCAATAAATTCCCCATATCAGGCTTTGGCTTATTCAAATCTCGCTTCTTGTTATTATGATAACGAGAGTTATGATGATGCGAAAAACTGTTTTGTAAAAGCTTATGAAATAGAAAAAAGTAATAATAACTATGACGGAATTTATTATACAGCGTTTCATCTTGCTAAAATCTGTTTAAAAGAAAATTCGGAAAAAGCGCTAACATATTTATTGGAAGCAAAAAGCAGTGCAGAATTTATTAATGAAGAGTTCTATATGTTGGAAACTTCTATTGCGCTCGGTGATTATTATTATAATTATCCTGATAAATATAAGTTAGGATTGAAAGAATATTTTAAAGCTAAAAATCTTGCGCAAAGATTAGGTAAAACAGTTGATAATACTAAGATTGAGCAAAGAATAAAAGATATGAAGCTTAGAATGACACCTACAGATTTTGAAGAAATTGAGAATAAATATGGCAGATAAATTTGAACAGTATAAGAAAGTTTTTTTAGAAGAAAATTCTAAACACAATTTGATTTCGAAAAATGATGAAAAGTTTTTGTATGAAAAACATATTTTTGATTCGCTTTCAATCGGAAAATTTTTTGAAAAATATGGAATAACTTCTGCCAAAATTCTTGATATAGGATGCGGCGGCGGATTTCCTTGTGTGCCTGTTGCAGTTGAGTATCCTAATATGAAAATTACCGGTATTGACAGTATTAGAAAAAAAATTAATTCGGTTAATACTATTAAAGAAAATTTGGAACTAAAAAATCTTGATTTAATCTGTGACAGGGTTGAGAATATTAAAGGCAGTTTTGATATTGTTATAAGCCGTGCAGTTGCTGATTTAGCCAAGATTTCAGAGTATGCGCTTCCGCTTGTTAAAAAAGACGGATATTTTGTTGCTTATAAATCAAAAAAAGCATTAGAAGAGTTAGAAAATGCCAAATCGGTTTTGAAAAAATTTAAAGCAGAAGTTATTGATATTATTGAATACACTTTGCCTCTGGATGAAGTTTACGAAAGAAATCTTATTTGTATAAAAAAAGTTCGTTAATAAAGTTTTTGTGTTATTATCAAAGAACACCAGACGAAATATAAATAAGGAAATATAAATAGAATGATAGCACCGGTTAATTTTGCTGTGCCGAGTTTCAAAGCGATATATCAATCGCGTGATTACATGAAACCTGAACAGGCAGAAGCAGCAGATAAAATTGTGGATATGCTTACATCAGATAAGTATAAGAATATAGAAGGAAAAAATCTTGAACAGCAGGCAGGGGTTAAAGCAGATATTTTTATCAGTCAGCCTATGGCTCCATATTCTTCATCTACAGAAGAAAAGAGTGTAGATGTATTTTTGATTTTTTCCAGATATATTGATACACAGGGAGAAAAATTTGGAAGACGTACTTTTAATAAAATAGGTACTTTTGATAAGAATAATCTCCAAAAATTTCCTGATGAATTTAGAAGAGTAAATTTTGAAAATAATTCGGAAAAAATAGAAAATCGTACAAATTTAGCAGCAGCCATTCTTGGCGGATTAGCTTTGCTTGCAACGGTCTTATTTTCAGGCGGGATATTTAAGCAAAAAGTTCAAGAGAATACGAAACCTGTTATTGAAAAGGTTATGGAATATAAAGATTCAATAAAAAAGAGCGGATTCTAAAATCCGCTCTTTTTCTTTAAGATTTATATCTTACACGTTGCAAGCGCAAACGCCGTCTTTGCAGCAATATCCTAAAGCTTCTTGAGCTTCTGACATTCTTACTTTGATACGTCCGTCTACTGCAATACCTTCACCTGTTTTTTCAGAAATCAACAATGGGTTGATATCTAATTCATCGATGAATTTGAAATCGTTAACAAGTTGAGATAATCTCAATAATGTTTCTTCGATTTGTTCCATCTGAGCAGGTTTTGTACCACGAGCGCCTTCAAGTAATTTGTAAGCTTTAACTGATTTAATCATTTCTTTAGCATCGATATCAGTTAGTGGAGCGATTCTGAAAGTTACGTCTTTCATAACTTC
>JAAGKN010000988.1_pt1 | contig 92931 bp, 113 predicted proteins | sample 6206371 | NCBI WGS metagenome assembly JAAGKN01 (sample SAMN11533720, study PRJNA540317) | gut metagenome | isolation source: fecal pellets from male and female animal of same cohort | host: Peromyscus leucopus | place: USA:CA | collected 2017 | reverse complement strand
TCATTGAGCACGAAACCGTTATGCAATGCGGTGTTCAGATAGAAACGGGACGTACAAGACGTGCCGTTTCTCACCTAACCTGCGTAAATTGTCTGAAAAACTACTGCGTGGACGATTCTTTTGATGAACCGTGGCACAGCTAAAAACGAAAGGAGAAAATTATGACAGACGAGGTAACGTACAATTATGAGGCGTGGATTCAACGCGGTCCTAAAAGGGGAACAATCGTTGTTCCCGAAAAGGCCACAAGAGAAGATATTCTGTTGGCTATTATAGATGACCTGTTTAATATTGTTTACGAAAGGAAACAAGAACAATGATGGCACCAGAAGAAAAGGATATGCCGGTAATGAACCCTGAAAGCATGTGGATGTTTACTGGATGCTATCTACACATTCACAATGGAGACCGTGGCGATGTATATATGTCGTTCGGCAATGCTGAAGAACTTAGTGCTGAATTGCAAAAGCATTTGTCCCCGTCTGAAATCAAATCGGGGGTACTTGCAAAGCTGATGAATTTTAAGCGAGCTTCATATGAAGGGGATGTTAAGAACAGTTGGCGCAACTTCGAGACTGGAGCTTACTACGAGTTTGTCGGCTGAAAAGTTTGAGTTGCATTGGGACGTACTGAAGGACGTACTGACGAATGAACTGGAATTATCCAGACGCTCCTCAAAACCATACGACCTGAAGAAGTTGAAACTTCTCTCGATGAGGTGCTTGCTGTCCAAGGTCATGCGTAACGACCCATCGCACACAAATTTTTTACCAACATTTTAGACCCTGCGATTATATCGCAGGGTCTTTTTTGCTCAAGATTTGACAGTTCTACGAAATTAGGGTATAAATAAACCGCAAATAAAAAGTCAACACACACAACAAAGATAAAAACAACAAGAACCCTCTTTTCAGCCAATTGGCGGGAAAGAGGTTCTTTTTATATATACACCAATGACCTAAGACCTGAACTCCATAGGAGCAGGCAGTTAAGAAAAGGAGCAAATATATGAAATACGAAGACATCAACAGGCGATACACCGAAATTATTGCGGAGTATCTTGCGAATGACTACATCATTAACACCATTACAATGGGAGGCAGCCAAGGCGAAAATGCAAAGGTTGATCTGACAAATGGTAAGGAGATCCTCCGTATTTTTGTTGAGGATTTTAGCCGTTATGACGAGAACCGTTATGCAGTTACCGGGGTGAAGATCACTGTCGGACGTGTCACCGCAGATGTGACGCCGAACTCCTCTTTACGTGAGACCATTTGGAACAATGATCTCCAACTCATCAGCAGCGAAGAATTTTACGTTGTTGGTGAGGACCGCTGTCATGGGAAGTTCTACGGCACTTATAAAGATGCCGTCAGCGCGCATGATCTGCGCGTCAAACGGCATATCGCCAGGGAAAAAAATGTTCAGTCTTTCCCTTCACCGAAGGCTATGGAAATTGCCAAACAATGCGTCCGCCGCATATTTACGGTAAAAACTGTCCGTGAATCAGATGTAGCTATATTTAAGAACCGCAAGGGCGACTACATTATCGCGTATAAAGACACAACATATCGACTGCGGTAAAAGGAGGAAAATAAAACCATGTATATAACAATGTTGAAAGAGCGGTTCAGAAACAAGGCCGAAACCCTTGAATGGATTTGGCATGAATGTGATGACGGTTCTGTTGAACTGGAAAGCTGGAGCCCTGTAGGTGAAGACATTATAGTCTATCTGAATGGCGAAAATATCCCTGTTGAAATGCGAGAATATGTCGACAATTTTGACCCAGACGAACATGTCAGGAATCTTGTAATCGGAAAAAAACACGGTTTAGCTGGAGTTTCGAACGATATGCAAGACCTGGTTAATGACTCGCGGAATATCCAGGCGATGCTTGATAAGTTAGCAAAAGCCTTTGAGGATGCTGCAAGCGCTTCAATGACCAAGGCTGAATTAAAGGCATGGTTGGAGAACGGTGGGCTCATTACGGATGTGTTTTCTTTTGCCGAAGGCGAGGAATGCGACATCTTTAAAGCAGAGGAGTTCAAGACCGGTGATGAGATCATTTATATCCCGGACATCTTCTTGAACGAGCTTCCATTGGATGGACCTGTGACTGATACTGAAATCGTCAGTGAAGTCCTGTCTAACTGCTACACTGGAGATGACTTCATCGAGCTTTGTAATGGTGATATCCAGAAAGCCGAACGGCTGTTCTGGTTCTGCAACTGGCAGCACCCATCTTCCGCTTTAGATGAAGGCGCAATTGATGATGACGATGACGAACCCATCAGTGATAATGATTCCTTGCCCAATAAATGGTATGGGATTGTTAGATGGACGGTCAACGACGTCATTGCGGCTGTTGCAAGCCGTGGCATTACGATGACAGTGCAGGATGCTGAAAAGTGGTGGGGAGAGAATGAGCGTGCTTTCTGCAACCGCATGGTTGAATTAGGCAACGAAGTTCTCGAACTGATGACCGATGACATTGTTGCGAATTGAAAAGGAGGAATAAACATGAGAGAACATCTGACTGAAAAAATCAGAGAAATTCTCGAAGACTGTCATTTTTGTAGTAAGCAACCGGATGACACTTTCAAGTGTGAAATCTATGCGGATTACCGGGATGAGATGGGCTATAAAACAGCCATCGAAATTCTTGCATCCGATGACCCGGAGCGGACATTGATTGAAACTCTGTGGGATTGGTATAAAGAATCGGAAGATATAGATCGCAAGGAGATTAAAGAAACTGTTGTGGCTCGGATGAAGAAGGATTATGGAACTTTCGACATGACTGATGAACTGGATGAAGATATTGATGAAATTCTTTGTAAGTTGATTTGGTTTGAATATCCAGAGGACCATTATCTGAAACAGGAATTCAATGTTCCTGTGATGCTTGACACAGGTGATGGTAACACAGACTACACACTCAACAGCCCATACCCCTGCTGGTGCGGCGATTACGATGAGGAACTTGATGACAGAAGTTCTCTTGTCTGGCTGGCTCAGCAACAGGGATATACAAAGGCTCAGCTCTGGGCCGCGCTGAGAGAGGGCGACATGAGCGATCCGAGGGGATTTCTCCAGTCGTGCTGTGTGGAAGTAGCAAATTTACCGTCGCACATGGCGACTGTTACATTCCTTACCAAAATGACTTTGAATCAGCTTATTGAATTGAACCGAGGTATCAAACTTCAGGATCGGAATGGTCGTTTTTATGACAGTAGATATAACCCCTATTGCGGGTTCCTTACACTTGGGAAAGACACCGAAACGGGGTTGTATGATCCGTGGGATGGCGGTGGAAGTGTCCTTGAAATTCAACTTGAAAAGGATGTTGATATCCCTATTCGCTTTATCCGGTCTGCAATGCCTGACGGTGCTGATGGGTACGGTGTAGATAACGTGTATGGGTTGTGTGGCGAGGTTTGGCGGCATGATGTTGTGAAAAGAATCCTCGTCGATGTGGGCAACTGAACAAAAGGAGGAAAAATAATGGAATACACGAACGGTACAACCAAAGAACTCCCCAAATTCTTGGTGATGGAGACATGGGATCGAGAAGTTCTCGATGTAGGATTTTTCGATGCCCTTGAAGATGCTATCCTATTTGCGAATACAGCATTACAAGACCATCTTGGGTGTATCGGAGAATATAACCATGAATTTGAAAGTTTTGCGGATATTGAAGCTGCCCTGGGCGACGAAATCATGTTTATCCATGTAGACGAATCCGGTAAGCCGGACAGTTTCAACGCATGGTGCAACCTTCACGATGAGCACTGGGACGCTTTTATTGTCCCGCTTGATGGGAAGAATGATTACATCTCTCAATTTGGCGAAAAGGAGGGAGAATAATGCAGCCCTGCTATCGTAATGGCGGGTGCGGTCCTTATGAATCATATTCCTGCACGGAATGTCCGGCGTCAAAGCCAGAGTACCAGCATCGGCAGATGAAAAACGAAACACCTTCCCCGCGGGTGAAGCTGTGGAACCTTGTATCTCGATACAAGCAAGATGCTGAGATGTTGAAAACCGAAACTAACCCAATGTGCCAGAAGTTGCTGAAACGGCGGCTTGAGCGGCACACGGAGGACATTATGGAATACCTAATGAATTCCGGCGTGGTAGAGCAGTTGGAGCGATTCAGCATTTAATTCATAAAATTAGTCAAAGGCTTCTCCTGTTATGGGAGAAGCCTTTGCAAAAAGGAGTGTGAAATTTGAGTAAAAAAGTGTGGATGCAATTAGGCATCCTCATGGACATCCCGGATTATGCTGAGAGCAAAGTTTTCGGGAATGATTTGGATGTTTCCGCAAAAACTTTGGAAGGCCTTGTAAAAAGAGGGAACTTTAAACCGTTTGGGAAATCCCGTATTCCTGAAAAAGAGGTTGCGTACCTTAATCAGAAGTATGGAACGGAGTATACCATTACAGATGTCAAATTCGATATGGGAGGGAGTGAAAACCGGCATGAAAAACATTGAAAACACCTTTGATACGGACATTTCTCTTGTGGAAACACAGAAAACCTTTACTGAGTGGTGGCCGAAACTGAAATGCCTTAGTGAACAACTTGGGCATGAGGAAGCACTGGCTCAGCTTGCTGAGGAAGGTGCAGAATTATCACAGGCGGCGCTGAAACTGCGTCGGGTGTTGGTCGGTAAAAGTCCAACACCTGTTACAGAGGCAGATGCATGGCTTCACGTTCAGGAGGAAATTGCGGATGTGCTAATTGCCGCAGTGTCTGTTGGGATTGATGACGCTTTGGTCAGCCGGTTTGTCCAGACAAAGATGGCACGATGGACAGCCCGTGTGAAAGAAAATAGTCGCTTTAGCGGGTAATGGCACGGAGGAGGAATCACACCTCGGCTTAATGCTGATGGTAGTTTAAGAATGGGGGAAAAACAATGAAAATGAATCAGTTGGTAGAAAAGGGATACCAAATCAAAGACGCAGAAATCATAAAAGTAGATTTGATCATGGGAGATCAAGGTTGCTTTACCTTTGATATGCTGCTTCAAGGCGTTGGCTGGGGCTGTTGGTATGGCGGCGGTCGTGTTTTGGGAAGTGTTGACCTCGCCACAAAAGAATTGAATGGCTCCCCGAAGGGCATGGAGTACATTATGCGGATCATGGATGTAGTGGGAGTCACAAAGTTCTCTGATTTGCAAGGAAAATGCGTCCGTGCCGCATGTCGTGGCTTTGGTAGCCCTGTCTGGGCCATTGGCAATATCGTCGAAGACCGCTGGTTTGACGCAGAGGAGTTTTTTCTCGATGAAGCTGTGGATTGACGATATTCGTCCAGCCCCGGATGGCTCCTACACTGTCGTGCGAAGCGTCAATGCTTGTATCTGGCAGATATGTGAGTGTGAGCAGAAAGGAATTCCTATCGATTTGCTCGACCTCGACCATGATGCCGGCGACTATGCTGCGAACGGTGGGGACTACATAAAGATTCTGGATTGGATGGAACGAACGGGAAGAAACATTCCCATCCGCCTCCATTCCATGAATCCGGTAGGCCGGGAGAATATGCGAAGAATCATCCAGAAAAATGGATGGATTGAAATTTAAAAAAGCACGGGTTGGATTTTCCAACCCGTGCTTTTTCTTCACAAAAATTTTTATGTATTTACGCATTTTTGCCACTATCGAAGAAATCCATTTTTGCGGCACATTTGACAATTCTACAAAATCAGGGTATAAAAGAAGCATACATAAAAAGTCTGAAATACAACAATAAAGATAAAAACAACAAGAACCTTTTTCGGCGATACAGCAAGGAAAGAGGTTCTTTTTGTTATATATCAATCTATAAGTCCTGAACCATTTATGGCAGGCATGATGAAAGGAGATAATTGTGAAAATATTTCGAGTCGCTATCCAAAATATAGGATTTGCTGAAATCGAAGCTAACAGTGAAGATGAGGCTCTTGACATCGCAGAAGACATGGATGAAAGCCAATTCACGTGGGGCGAAGCAGGTGATCCTATGATTGTTGAAGTATTAGGTGAATGCGCTCAAAACAACCCACACGAGTTCACCGTCATTGACTTCAACAAGGAAGCGCTAATTGGAACCTGCGTGTGCTGGGTTAGCAGCTTTGGTGATGTACGAACTGGCGGTCCGGACGGCATTTTCCAGCGCATTTCAAAAGCAGAAGCAGAATTCGAACTTCCAGACCTAAAACTGGTGGAGCTTTACGAAAAGTACTGGACAAGATACGAAGGCTCTGTCCCGGAGTTTGTTGCGACAGTCAACCGTAAGCATGGCATCATGTTTGCTTTCGAAGTCAATTCCATCACATGGAAATCCAGAGAAAAGGCGTTTGAGGTTGTAAAAAATGCTATGGAGGCGCTTTTTGCCGGAGATAAAAAACTCCAAAATTGCGAGTTTTTATTCTCTTACTCAAAGCGATTCAATAAGCCAACGGCTTATGTCTTTTTCCCGTATGAGGAACGGCATCAAATCTCGAATTTCAGAACCCAAGCAAGTGTAGGTGTCAAGTGGTTTGAGGAAAAAGTCAAACAAATTTTTGAGGAGGACGTCCAATAAAACGATCAAAAAAGGAGAATGAACATGCAGTATATCAAACCCTATGTAGAACTCATTGATGAGAAAGATCCGTTTAAGAAAATCGAGCTGGCTGGCCGGACTTGCTATAAGTCCGAGGCAAAAATCACTGATGACAGTGCGAAGAAGTTCGTCTGCGGGCTGATTAAGAGTAAGCACACGGCAATGGTGGAGCATCAGGTATTTGTGTTCCAGCCTGACTACAAAAACAGTGGTGAACTGATGTATTTCCTTGATGCAATCAGGGCGGCAGGCTATCTACGCATCACAAGTGTTCGGACGGCCGCTGGCAATTGGCGGACGCTTATTTCCGGCAATGTTCGGGCGTTAAATGAGTGTTCCAATGCAGGCCCACTTCTTCGAGAAGTTCAGGGCGTTTACCCTGAATTGGTGTATGCCCCGGAAAACAATCTGGAGCTTTTCCCCAATGTCAAGGTGAACCTCGTCAATCTTGATGACATTTCTGATTTGACCTACGAAGAGGTGGAGACGCACAAGAACTTCACCTTCCGGTTTATCACCGACCGTGGAGTAACGCATGAGCTGGTACGGCATCGTCCGTGTTCCTTTGCCCAGGAGAGTACGCGATATGTGAACTACAAACAGGGCATTTCAATTGCGCTCCCGACCGGATTCTATGAGAAGCCGGAAGCTGTGCAGGAGGAATATACCACTGCATTCTGGGACAGCGAGAAGCATTACTGCAATCTGATTGAGATGGGTGAGTCCCCTCAACAAGCAAGAGCGGTTCTGCCGACGGCACTCAAGACGGAAATCGTGGTCACGACCACTTTTGCTGAGTGGCTACACATTCTCAACCTGAGAATGGTTGGCACGACCGGTGCGCCGCACCCAGACATCAAGACGGTTATGGAAATGGCCTACGCACATATGTGCGAGGATCCCATAATCCAAAAATATCATTACTAATATCAAACAATACAAATCCCCCTATATTTCATGTATAGGGGGATTTTTCTTCTGATTTGACAGTTTCGAATATTTCGGGTATAAAGGAAGCACACATAAAAAGTCAAATATAATAACAAAGATAAAATCAACAAGAACCTCTTTTTAGCCAAATGGCGCGAAGGGGGTCTTTTTTTATATATAACAGCATGTAAGACCTGAACTCCATAGGAGCAGGCAATGTAAGGAGAAAATAATGACAAACAAAGAAACAAAATTGGTGCGCATGTTACTGGTTCTTTTGGCAACTGCGGCAATTGTGGATACTCTGTTCACTGCGATTGCAAAGCCGAACCTCTCCATAAGTGGCCATTGTGTAACAAATCTCTGCTGTGCAGTGCTTGCGATCCAAATGCTTTCCACCATGAAGGGACAAGCGACAAAACTGGAGATGTCTGATTGGCCTAAAAAACTGTGGATGCGAATGGGCGTCGTTATGATGCTTTCCGATGAGGATGAAAAAGCAATCTTCAGCTCGGATGAAGAAGCAATCTACCAGGCTATCTTGAAAGTAATCGATGAAGGTCGTTATTTGGTAGACGGCGAAGCCTATATCCCGGAAACGGCCGTACACGACTTTAATGCCGAATACGGGACGGAATATGAAGCACATGACATTGAGGTCAGTATTTAAAAAGGAGAGGAGCAGAAATGAAGAAGAATCATTCTTTGAAAATCATCATTTGTGTGGCTATTTGCACTGTGTTGATTGCTCAGACTGGTCATGCTGTAGAGCGCAGAATGGCTCAGAAACGAATTTTTAACACAGCGGTGGAACTCTATGAGGCCGAGCGGTATTCGGCCGCTCTCTCAAAGTTCTGGGAGCTTGACAAGGACACAAGAGAAAGCAATGCGGTTCAGGCGTATATCAGCGCTGCAAAAACTGCTTTGGATTACGAAGCAAAGCTGGAGCGATATGAGCTTGGCAAAAAACTGTATACGGAAGGCGAGTATGCCCAAGCAGCGGATATCTTTGCCACGGTGACAAACATTGACGGATCTGCAGAGTGGTATGTGAAGGCATGGCTACAGATGAATGAATTTGATCTCCCAGATTACCTCGACGGTTTGACCGTTGAGGACGGGCGTAAGTAAGGAGGTATATACTATGGCCGAAACTACGCCGACAAGATTCGGCGTGATGAATTAAGGTCATACAACGGTGGGCTAAGCGAAACGCAAGGCGAACCGTTTGATTGGGTCATAATTCGTCACCCGGACGGCAGAGAAGAAGTCGTTATTTAGATCGAAAAAATCAATTTTTAGCACGCCATCTCTTCACTGAGATGGCGTGTACCGAAAAAGGAGGACTTACTTTGATTTACACGGTTGCAGAATATATGAATCATTACTGGCCAAAGGAAAGCCATATGTTTGATGATTCTTCCCTCAAAATCAGCAACAGACAAATTCAGTATATGGTTGCTCGGGCTATGTTCAATTTTCCTGCTATTGCAGACTATCGCGTTCCAGATGACATCTTAAATCGTCCCTTAAGTCGGATGGAAATGCTTCAGATGGATGTGATGTATTTCATCCCAAATGTAGTTCAGCAGACACAGGAAAATGCGTATTGTGGTTGCGGAAACCCAAATGACATTGATGTGGACAAAATCGTTCATGCGACTATATGGCACCATGCCCACAACTACAGCACAATTGCTGATAATGAAACATGGGCAGCAATCGACACACCTTTTCATTGTGCGCCATTGGCTACGTTTACAGACGCATATCTGCGGGAGAAAACTTGGAGACATCGAAAGATTAGTTCCAAGTGGATTGAGCGGGGTGTCGCTCTGCTGAGAGAGCATTTCGCAGAAAAAGTTGTCAATACGACGAGTTCTCTTCAGCGTCTGCTGGCGACCGATTCTCTTCGCAAGATGCCATGGGACACGGATGATTTCGATGACGAGTGGCTCCGTGCGATGGATGAATGCATTAAACTTATGGGCATCTGAAAAATGTGCTAATTGAAATTTTTGAGCGGGGAATTTTTCTCCGCTCTTTTTTGTTGAGAAAAATTTGACAAGACCACCGCCATCGGCTATAACAGAAGTATAATGATTAGTATTCAAAAATGACATGCAGATATCTTAATAGACAATTTCGAGAAAGGGAATAAGGCAAATGTTGACTAACAAAAATGGCTGGTTTGATTTGATTCCGGATGATGTGCTGAAAAACGCAGAAAATACTCTGGAGGCGGTAAACCGCCTTCGTGCGGAAGGAAAAGAAATATTCCCGCCGCAGGATAAAGTTTTTGCTGCTCTGGAGGCTGTACCGCCGGGAAAAGTGTCTGTGGTAATTCTGGGGCAAGACCCATATCACGAACAGGGACAGGCGAATGGTTTTGCATTCAGCGTAAATGACGGGGTGAAGATTCCACCGTCTTTGCGAAACATCTTCAAAGAATTGCGTGCGGACATTGGCTGTCAAACTCCCACTTCTGGTGATTTAAACCGTTGGGCGGAACAGGGCGTACTGTTGCTGAATACGGTTCTTACCGTGGAAGAGGGTAACGCTAACTCCCATGCGAACTTGGGTTGGCAGAAATTGACAGGCGCAATCATCGACGCCTGCTTTGAGCTGCCACAGCCGGTGGTATTTCTCCTTTGGGGAAAGTATGCTGCCGGGTTTGCAAAAGCTGAAAGCGAAAACAAGGTGTGTTTCTGTTCCACACATCCGAGTCCGCTCAGCGCAAGTCGGGGCACAGCGGAATTGCCGGCGTTTTTCGGCAGTAAACCGTTCTCAAAGGCAAATGCGTTTCTGGTGGAGTATGGCGCACCTGCTGTTTCGTGGGTACTTGCGCCCTAAATTGAGACTCTGGAACTCTCCAGAAACTAATTGCATTTTAGCGTGCATTCTGATAGAGTGACAGTTCCCAGCATCATAGACCTCACTTTCACGTGTATTATGGAGAGTATGAGGCTTCAGTTGGTGTAGATGGAGAATTGCTGGCAGGTAGTCTCCCTGTCAAACGGTTAAAACTGGTTCAAGCGTGGGCTGCCATACACGAAGAAGAACTTTATGTAGCGTGGAACAATGCTGTCAGGAACATTCCGTTTGGCAAAATCGAGCCATTGAGATAAGGAGATCTGATATGTATGTTCAAGAGGGAATCGCCTATGCAGGGGAGAAGACACCTGTTATCCGAGTAAGCGGTGTCCGCCCGTTGGATGGCTACAAACTATGGTTACGTTTTAGTACTGGCGAGGCAAAAGTTTTTGATTTCTCAGGACTTCTGAAGGAACCGGCCTTTGCGCCTCTGACAAACGTGGAAGTTTTTCGCGGTGTGTATATTGATTATGGTGTAACGACGTGGAATGATGGGGATATTGATATTGATCCATACTATCTCTACGAAAACTCTGTTCCGGAGAATGCCGACATTGCTTAATTGACAGTTTTTCACTGTCTCTCATAGAGGACACATATCAAGCTGCCTCCGGGCAGCTTGATTTTTCCTTTTCTCCAAATTTGACTATAAGCGAAACCTGTTGCACAATGGAGTTATCACTATGAAGAAAATTTAAGGCATTGAGATTGAGCAGTCTCCCAATAAACGGTGTATCTGCGCCAGCTATCCAAGCCCCTTTGGGGCAATCAAGAAAAGCGGGAGTATCCCAGCATCCCTTGAAAGAGAGCTGTTTGCTCAGGCAAATAGCTTACTAATGGATACGGGGGCATTCCCAATTCAATGGGATCAACTCTAAGCGAGAACAGTCTCATGGATTTGACAGTTCTCTGAAATTAGGGTATAAAAGAACTGTAAATAAAAAGTCAAAATACACAATAAAGATAAAAACAACAAGGATCTCTTTTCGGCCAAATAGCGGGAAAGAGGTCTTTTTATTATATATCAATTCGTAAGACCTGAACCACATAATGGCAGGCGGAAGTGGAAAAGGAGGAAAATTTGTGAATGTCTTCGACACTCATGGCTATTTGCTGTTGGTGGATTCTTGCAAGAATGTGCTGTGTAGCGCATATTTGCCAAAAGCTCAGCCAACCGTCGATGGCAAGGAAATCCTGTATGCATATGAAGCCAAGAATGTAAAAGCGCATATTCAGCGAAATCTTGATAATGGTATGTATGGGGATGTTTCCATGGGCGACAACACTTTTAAAAGCTATTTGGAACGGTCTGCATTCGGTTATTTGTATGTAATCAATCAAGCTCATACAATGATGCAAGTCTATTTCAATCAAACCCTTTATTTGTCAATTCCCCGAAAGATCATATCTGCGGCTGAATTTCTTTTTGAAGAATTCCATACACTGTTTGTTCAAGCTGCCTATGATTTTATCATTGGAGACTTGAATGCTGATATGGGTTGGCAAACACTCAAGAAAGTCTTTGATAAAGGCAAAAATTTAGATATCAAAGGCTATTTGAACTTTTTGCAGAACAAAGACCCGATTGCTTATGTGGAGGAACATCCACATGAACAACCGCCAGAAATCCATATTAAGACATCCGATGGATCAGTCATGCCCATTTACCTTGCACCCGTAAAGGATTCTCCGAACAGTATGTGGTCGTACTGCACAGACCTGGGGAACAAAGATGTTCCCGTTTTCAATGTCAGGATAAATCCTATGCAGGTGAATGTGCAGAGCCAAGAAGCGTATGAGAAAATGTGTGAACGGGTAAAAGAGGATGTGCGATTGCACCATGAGTCAACGCTTTTTGCTGTAAAACAATTCATGTTGGCAGATAAAATTCTTGCACAGCTTGAATCTATTATGAGCAAGCATTTGAGCTATTCGAAGCAAGTTGCTGAGATAAATGCACTGTCCGATCAATTTGCATGCCAATCCGTACAAAAGGCAGTGCCCTCATACGGAGAGTTTTTCAGGAAGCAGAAGGTTCTGATTGAAACCGCATTCAAGAATGCGGAGACTGATGCATTTTGGAAAGACACATCCGGCGGAATATTCCGGGTAGCAAAAATCATGTCCCGGTTAAGCCGACAAACAGATGACGCACCGTTGAATTACATTGTACTGACATTTGGGTCAGGGGAGGAAATGGTTACTCTGGAAGTAAAATTCACTTCCGACGAGATAAACCGTTGTTATTATTCGTTACGCGAAGACAATGGCGGTATTATACGGAATGAATCAATGGATGGAGTATCAATCACATCTTTCAATGATGCCGTTATCGACATATGCAGACTGAATCCAACATTATTGGTGAAAACACCAATAAAATGCGATTGGACGCGTATGGGGGTGCATAGAGACTTTTACGTGTAAAAAGGAGGGAAAATATCGTGACGCAAGGCTATATTGTCGTTGTTGACAGTAAAGGTAAAATCATTGATGGCGCATATCAATGCAGTTCGGCATATCCCGAATATTGGGGTTTGCAGATTTTAGACGCATTTGATAATGATGCTATCAGTGAATTTATTGCGAAAGAGCGAAAGTACACAGAAGATGAAGATGCGTGTGTCCTTGGAACTTCATGGCAGGATTATTGTTGTGAGGACTATCTCTACTTATTCAATAAGACAATGTCTAAATTGAAGATTTACAACGGAAAAAAGTTGATGCTTGAAGTTGTGAAGGAGACAATCCAAGCAGCTAAACTGCTGTTCACAAATTTGGAAAAAATCAAGGTTCAGGTCAGTTATGATGACATTACTGTTGCCCTGAAGCCGGAATCATTTTTTTGGAGCAAAATTCGGACATGGTTTAAACAAAGTGGCAATATTGAGGCGGATTTACTAAACATTATAAATGCGCCGGCACTTCCTTACATCGAATATGATTCCAAAGATAAATGGACAATTTACACAGATGATGGCCGTGGTTGCATCAATGTTTTATTTGTTAAAAATGGCACCCGAAATATTGTTGTATATACCACGTCTGCAAGTATGTCAGGAATTGAAATTTTCCAAGCACGCTATCCATCAATGAGTAATGCAAAGGATGCAATCCTGAATGCTGTGAAGTCTTTTAAAGAGGATTCTGTCATTGCGGCACATAAGGTTGCCCATGCAAATAGACTTATGGAGGCAATCCTAAGCATTAAACGCTCGTCGAGGTTGTCCTATGCTACAAGCATGGCAGAACTTAGCAATTCAAAAGAAATCAACTCTGAAGCATTTGCAGAAATCCATAAATCTTCACCATTCTACACACTCTCGCAAAATATTGATCAAATCATTTCTTCGGAAATAAGGTCCGTAGTGACTTATATCAATAATAATGATACTTCCGTGGGACTACCTCGGATTATGCGTGTGTTGCAGAATAGAAGTGACACACAAAACCCGTCTTATGTGATCGCGATCAAGTTTGGCGCGGGAATCAATGCAGTCTATTTGTGTGTTGAAGAAAGCGAATGTGCAGATTTCGCATTTGACTGGACTGCCTATGACCATAACAAAGAGCTGATGGATGGAGGGCTGTTATCATCTGGAGAACGTCAGTTCACACTAAATGAGGCAGTATTGGAAGTCTGCAAACTGGTTCCGGATGTTTTGAAACTGGGACCGGTGAATGAGATTTCTCTTGATGCTATTTATTATTGATGATTCCACGGCATTTGACCGTGTGATCCAGCAGAATTTGACAAAAAGACACCCCAACCAATGAGGTTGGGGTGTCTTTTTCTGTTTATGGATTATGCTTTGGCAGTAGTGTTATGAATAATGAAATGTCCACCGTAAATTTCCCTTACAGCCAATGCAATGTCTTGAAGATATTCTTCGGAAAAATGCTCGATTTTTTGCCGGACACTGCCATGTATAAAGTATGGAGGTGGGCAGAAAATCAATGCAGACAGATCATCGCAGGGGACGGCATGAAATGATTTCGTTAGATTGCGATGTGCTTCAGTGATTTGTTGATGTATGACTGCATAATCGGGAAGATTGCCATATAAAAGAGTGTCTTCTTCAAGAATCTGTGAAAGATTTCCTGAAATCCTTAAAAAGACATCAGGCTCGTTACATGGAATCAATGAAATTGAATCACAGGGGGAAATACGGATTGTGCTACATGGATATTCGGTTTTTTCTGAGTTTCTAAGGTAGGATTTGCTAAGCAAGGTGCATCCGCCATTATGGATTTGCATAATAAAGTTTTTCCGGATACGAGAATCTTCAATCATAAAAATATTTGTTGCCATAAAACTACCTCCTCATAAATTTTAGAAACTGTGTAAAATTTGGCATATAGAGCAACTTTGCATAAGAATAGCACATTTTATTTGATATCGCAAGTATTGCGAAAAATGCGAGAAAATAGAATAATAGATGCAATTTATTTGAATAAAAACACAATTATAATATAAAAACGGCATTTTTGCCAAATTTCATGCAAAGTCAAGTTATTTCCAAAAGTTTGACATTTAACATAAAAGTGGTATAATTAGCACAAATATATTGGTGGCCGCATTAGGAGGTCTTTTTGATGGCGTATAGAAGAACGAAAATTGAAATAGCCATAGATACCGCTCTGGCTGAAATAGATTTGCCATTGGAGAAGGGCGAGCCTCTAAAAGCAATGATTAAGGAGTATAAAAAGAAAAAACAAATTCCGGTAGATAAGATGCTTCAGATTATTGATGAGTTGGAAATTGACGAACACGGAGAAGAAATTATTGCCAAATGCCTTTCCGATATTGGCTATAACATTGTCGCGCCTGAAGATGATGACAATAAGAACTGGGAAAACATGGTGCTGGAAACTGCAAGCGCACAAAAGAAGACCGGTAGGAAAGAATCCGATACAGTGGATGCATACACGCTCGTGTGTAAAGCAATCTCTGACTATCGCATCTTAGAACACCAAGAAGTTGTTGAATTGATTGGTATATATCAAGATGGAATAAAAACAAGAGACTTCTTGACGGAAATTGACCAATCCGAATATGACACTGATCTACTGAAAGAATTAAAAAACAAGATTTCAGAAGGTGAAAAAGCCAGAGAAACCATCATCAATTCGACATTGAGAATGGCTCTTTATATTGCGAAAAAATATACAGGGCCGGGGAGAGACATTCTCGATTTGTTTCAAGAAGCCAGTTACGGACTTACGTATGCTTTCGAAAAGTACAATGTTGACCGAGGATTCAAGTTTTCTACATACGCTACTTTCTGGGTAAAACGAAATGTGTTGCGGTATATTTCAAACGAATCCCAGCTCTATTTTCCACAACACATTCTTGAGTGGAAACCCATTCTGTTAAAAACCGAAGAGCAGTTTTTTAATGAACAAGGGCGAGTTCCGACAATAAAAGAGTTGTCAGAACTCCTTGGGATTACAGAAACAACAGTAAAATCAGTAAAAAAAGCGCTCCAAGAAGAGTTTTCTCTAAATAAGGACACCTTAAATCCAGATGATGAAAAGCATTCGATGCTTGATTTTATAGAAGATAAAGACGCTCCGAACCCAGAAAAAATCGCCATTCGGGAGGCGTTGAAAGATACAATGGGAAAATTGTTGTATAAATTGGAGCCGCGAGAAGAAAAGGTTCTTAAACTCAGATATGGGCTTGAGGATGGAAATCCTCGCTCATTGGAAGCTGTCGGGCGGGAACTTTCCCTTACAAGGGAGCGTATCCGTCAAATTGAATTCAGTAGCCTGGAAAAATTAAAGAAAATGTCTGATGAAAATGGGCTTGATGACTTTTTATAAGAAAAAATAAAAGTAGCCCCTACCAATTGGTATGGGCTACTTTTGGAGATAGCGAAAATTGACAAACATAAGAAAGCGTTGGGGATAAGCGGGTTCTTACATTTACAAATAGAGGTTCAATCAATGGGATGGGGTTATCCCAGGGGATAATATGAATCAACCTTTTCGCTAACCGCATAATAACCTGATTTTGCAAATAAGTCAATTCCAAAGTAAAGGGGATATTTAATTTTGAAAAAATTTCTTGTAGACAGCACTGTTTATCTGGCAGCACCACATGCATTACTATCATTTGATGATAATGAGGTCTTAATCCCAAGATGCGTATTGGATGATATTGGAACAGCATTGAAGAAAACGGGTGAAGTAAGAGCGAATGCTGCAGAATTCATTAGACTCCTCGATCATGTTTTGTCCGAAGCGGGCGAAAACACCCATGTTACTTTAAAAAATAACGGGGGTATTAGCCTTGTCTCGGCTCATTTGGATCCATGCAGTATTTACGATTACGCAACGGAGCATCAAGCAGTTATCGTCTCAAGAGATCCTCTGGTTCGGATCAAAGCTAAAATGATGGGGCTGAAAGCTGAGCCGTTTAAGGAAGAACGTCTGGAAGAAGCTCCTGTCTACACCGGCCGGTGTATGTTTTATGTCTCTCCGGAAGAAATGGACTCTTTTGCGAAAGAAGGACGACTGAAGCTCAGCGCAAAGAAAAAATACGCTGCGGTCGTGACATTGAACGGTAGAACTTTTGGCGCATCCGATGAATATCAGCTAACTCAGAATGAGTATGTGCTACTGGTAAATTACAACAATCCGGATGGCGCACCATTGCTGGGTAGATATGACGGGAAAGAAATTGTCTCGCTTTGCGTGAATAAGAAATCCAGAATTTATGGAGTGAACGCAAGAAATGTTGGGCAGTTGTTTGCGCTGGATGCCCTGATGAATCCGGATATCCCACTCGTAATTCTGAAGGGCCCTGCCGGGACAGCGAAAACATTTTTGTCAATGGCAGCAGCGTTGGAACAAACAGTAAACGTCAATAGATACCGTAAAATTCTATTGACGAGACCAAACACAAAAATGGATAACGATGTGGGCTACTTAAAAGGCGATGAAAAAGAAAAAGTCATGCCCACTCTGCGAGGACTCATCGATAATCTGGACAACCTGATGCAAAGCGAGCGCGAGATGAAAGACGGCATTAAACTGGAAAGCAGCGTAGATTCCCTTATGTCTGCCGGGGTCATCGAGGCACAGGCGATGGCATATATGCGGGGGCGCTCTGTTACCAGGCAGTTTATGGTCGTGGATGAGATGCAAAATAGTACAACAACACAGGCGATCTCTATTGTCACAAGAGTTGGTGACGACTCCAAAATCGTTCTTCTTGGAGACCCAAACCAAATTGATGCGCCGTTTCTGGATACTCGGAATAATGGGCTTGTCTTTGCGGCGGATCGCATGAAGGGCAGCCCCTTATGTGCGCAGATCACGTTCAATGAGAGCGAGTGTATTCGCTCTCCGCTGGCTAAGGAAGCAATCAGCCGGCTGACACAAAAAGGCCAGTTGAACTTTTCTTTGTGGGAAAACTCTGGCAAGTAGCTTCTTGCTTGAAATCTTTTTTGTAGAAAGGCGGACGTCTATCATGTTACCTGAGTCACTGAAAAAAGCCGGATACACTCTGGCTGGCAAACTCTATGAAAGATTGAGCGGGGAAGAAGTAGTCCCGTATGATGAGAGAAATAGTATGGATGAAGATGGGTTCAAGGCTACGGATGTAAAATCAGCGTCTTTTCATTCCACAAAACAAGACCCGCATAAATTCGACCATGCCGGTCAGTCCTTCAAAAAACTGGCCCGGCAGGGAGTCGTTGTCGTCCTCGTTGCGGCGGTTGCGTTAGTTGCTGTGTCTGCGTTGACTTCATCCTTTAAAAACCGTCCGGTCAAAATTAAACTGGAACAGTTCATTCAAGTGGGCGAAATCTACGGATTAAACGGCTCAGCAGAATTGAGCTATGGCATGGACATGGACGCTTTGAAGTATGTCATGTTCGGTGATGATGTTGAAGCCACCTCATCTGATGCAGAGTCTGTCGCACAAGCGGAGAAAGTGAACGCTTTACGCAACGAAGCCATTGCAGCCCTGGAAAAGTCCATTTTGCTTCGCGCTGATAAAGATCAGGAGTTGAGCAATGGTGATGTGGTGATGATTCAGACAGAATATCATGCGCCGTCAGGGTTTGATCTCTCGATGTATAACTTCATTGATGGCTCTATTGAATATGTTGTCTCCGACCTCACAATTGGCACAGAAGTAGATCCATTCGCCAAAGAATCCATGACCATTTCTGTATCAGGTCTAAGTGGCTCTGCAGTTGCAGAAGTGACGCCTAATTCAAAGACCGCATATACTTACTATCTGAACTATACATGGAGTCCAAAGTCCGGTTTGAAAAACGGTGATGAAGTCACAATCACTGTATCTCCAGACAATGCAAAGCTACAAGAACGTGGATATGTGGTCTTGCCGGGTAATATGTCGTTTACATACACCGTGGAGGGGCTGAGCGAGCCTGTAGCAGAAGTTGAGGATATTCCGGAGAGTTTAGTCGACGAAATGGTAAGTGTTGCTGACGGGCAATTAAAGAAGGCATATAGTGCCTTGATGGTAACAGATGACGATGTTATCAATACGGAACCGCAAATTATTTCGGCTTACTTCGTGGACAAAGCAGATAAATCCAACCCGTATGTTGATGTGTTTTCTGATCTGGAAATGGTCAACGGTCTGATTGTTCTTGGAAATTTCTCTGTTTCTCAAGCACAGGGGAGTGGAGATTCTGCCACCACGAAAGAGGTCGGTGGCTACTACTGCTGGATTATCCCGGATATTGTAAAGGATACCAATGGAATCTGCGTATATCGCGGTGACGGAATCACGCAAAAGGCATATTCCTATGACAATGAGCAGGATGTGCTTCGTGATTTGCAGCGCAATCTGACGGGCTTCAATTTCACCCAAGTGGACTTTTCTTAAACACAAGAAATTGACAGAGGTATTCACGATGGGACGAACTGAAATAACAAAACAACTTTCCAATATGCTGGAGAACCATCTTGACCCCAACAACGATCCAAGGGTTTATTGGGCAAAGGAAGTTACCTTTGACTATGCCACTGCACATCCTGTTCGTGTGGACTATATGCTATTCAAGCCGCTCAACAATACAATTTCCGGTATCGAAAAAGGCGATTTCTACTGCTACGAAGTCAAATCTTCTATTGAGGATTTTCATTCCCCAAACGGTCACAATCTAATCGGCGATTACAATTACTATGTGATGCCGGCAGAATTGTTTGAGTCGGTCAAGGCGGAGCTGCCGCATTGGGTCGTAGTATATGTGCCTGGACAGGATGTTCTCCATGTTGCGAAAAAAGCTCGCTGGAGGGGTAGAACGAGGGCGACATCCGAGATGCTGCTCATGATGTGGCGTTCATCCAGACGGGAACTGATAAAATTCCGCAATGGAAGATGAGAAAACAATCAATCAATGGAACAATGGCTTTTCTATACGAGTTATTTGCTGCCATGACTCATTCGAGAACCGAAAAGACTTTGTAGAGTATGAAAAGCCTGCGTTGATAAAGGCTGTTTGTGACGCTATTCAAAAATCCCCTCGGATTATAAGAAAAATTGGAGATATTTCATACTATCAAGCGACCGAAATCATTGCACTTCAACGCCCAGAGATCGAAATTATTTTCGAGAGTAAACAACCAAACTAAAACAATCAGAAGGGGGACTGTAATATGAGAAAACAATACAGTGGCGATTTTGACGCATACGAAGCAAAACTTAAACGGGTCATGGACCGCCTTGGCGTGCAAAACTACCAATACGACTGGACACAGAAAAAAGGTGGGAGCTCTTGTTTTGTAGAAATGCAATATGGCGGAGCTACATATCGATTCGAAAACAGCACGGAAAAATCAAAAGAATGCGGACAAAATTTGATATATCCCAGCGACCTTTTTGCCGCTATCATCTACTCATTGGAGGGATTGGCGAGGGCTATTGAGCGAGGTATTTTTACTTTAGATATGCTTCTTGCCGGCGTTCCTCAGCTTCCGGCAGGGTCTAAATTAGATTCGTGCTTTGCCGCAATGGGGTTTTCAGCGTATCCGGAAACGGAGAGCCAGATCAAAGAACAATATCGCCGAATGGCAAAAGTCCTGCATCCGGACAAGGGTGGGGATGCTGCGGCTTTTGATACGCTGCAGCAAAACTACGAAGAATGCTTACGGCTGTTCCATTCAGAGAACAAATAGTAGGCAATCAGTCATCGGGAATACGCCAGGGCGTGTCAAGACCGGAAATGGCTAATTTTTGACGATTTACCACATTTATGGTATAATTCAGAAAAAATGATTGGAGAAATACCATACAAAAACAAATAGGAGAAAATAGAATGGCAGATGCTAACTATTGTATTCCGGAAGAGGTCAAAGCAAAAATTCCGGAGTATTCCTTTACTGAAAATAACGAGAAAACCATATTGGGTTTTCCACTCGAAGAACTTTACGAGCTGGCACAAAACGGGCAGGTCGTTGTGCTACCGTGTAAGGTTGGGGATACGGTCTATGTCACATTTTCAAATGGACATATACTACCGTTCATTGTAGATAGAATACACATCCTTGCAAATAGCGAAGTACAGGTTCGCCTGAGAGACTTCTTTATGGAAACGGTACGGCTGTCTGCTTCGGAGTTTGGGAAAACTGTTTTCATTACAAGCGAGGAGGCTGAAGCTGCACTTCAAGAAAGAGGTAAAACCAAATGAAAGCTGTTTTGATTTCTATACAACCGCACTGGTGTGAATTGATTTCGTTAGGGGACAAGACCCTCGAAATCAGAAAAAGCCGCCCGCAACTACAGCCACCATTCAAGTGCTATGTCTACTGCACTAAGCCGAATACGAGCGACGTGTTCCAGATTCTTGAGACGCACAGCCCGGACGGAATGATATACAAATGCAACGGGAAAGTCATGGGCGAGTTCGTTTGCGATAGCATTGTGCCAATCATGGTGTTTGATAACGGTAGTATCCAAGATTGGAACTATCATGATCTATCACGCAGTTGTTTGCCGTATGATGCACTGGCTAATTACATCGGAAACGGTAAAACTGGTTACGGCTGGCATATATCGGACTATTTTCTGTATGACAAACCGAAAGATCTCTCTGAATTTGTAAAAGCAGATGACTTGAATCGTTTGCCGCTCATGCGCCCGCCGCAGAGTTGGTGCTATGTTGAGCAGCTTCCAAATAACAGGCCAATGCCAAGGATAAAAAGGAGATTTGGGGAATGACATCGAGAGAACGCGCAATCGAAATCATGAAAAAGCACCGGGCATCACATGTCATATACGGATATAGGGCACACAACGAAACCATCGAGGGAGAATGGGAAGCCGAAATGCTCAAGTTTTGGGACGACGACAGTTTTGCGGAGTATGCCGACAAGATGCAAGCAGAAATTGATGGCCTTGAAATGATTTTGGCCGTACATAGCTTGGAAGGGGAAGAATCGTGAAGCAAGAGAATGTTGTTGCATGGGAAGAGTTGCGTGATGTAGATGACGAAACTATCTGGATGTTTGTTTCGGGTGAATGTGCTCGCCTTGGAGAATTTTTGCAAGGATTTGCATTGACTTGGGTAGAAACAGAAAGTTTCTACTTTCTCGCATTATCTTCTCGAAGTGTCCATTCAGTTCTTAAAAATACTCCTCCAGGGCCGTTTGGAAAAAGCATTCCATTAGCCAGCATTCGAAAGGATTTTGCTTGTTACGGTTCTGAGCTGGACGAAATTCGACGGGCAGGACAAGCCTTTTACTATTCATGGCGTAAGTTCATTCCAAATTTGAAACGAGATCTTGGAAAAGCAATTCAATAGCGAGAAATTAGTGAAGGAATGATATATTGAAGTTAGATTTCACGAAAAGCGAGGCGGCGCAAGATATGATCAATATTGTGGTGGAAAAAAGAAATATGTCTGCTGCCGATGCCGTTGCGTCATGCATCAGTGACAAAATCATGGGAAGGATCGTGAATACAGGATGGGGTGATATTGCGCTGGGGCTATGGGGTCACGGAGACCCGGAGCGGACTTGGAAAAAACTGGACGATCCTGTGATCAACCTACAATTGAACCGTTACCAGATGGATATGCTGGGCATCATCACAGAAACAATGTCTGTCAGCCCGGAAACCGCTGTTTCGTATTTTTTGATCTTCTCCATGGAAGAACTCGGATATCATATCTAACAAATCAGGCAAGAAACACTCCCGGAAGTATACTTTACTTCCGGGAGTGTTTCTTGTGTTTTTTAGACATTATTTACTACCAAGAACAATCGATAGTTCACCGTCGTTTGCAATAGAAAGCCTCATCGGTTTGATGTATTTGTTGTAGAACTGGGTCTTTTCCACTTTACTCATATCTACTCGCGTTGAAGAATAGGCGTCTTCCAAAATTTCATTGATATTCCCAAGCATAAATGACCCGATGGACTTTTTCACCTCGCTCAAAACAGCCGCAATTTTTAACTCAGAAGTGTTTCCACTGCAAAAATCGTTGATATAGCAATATTTAATTTCCGCTTCGCCCATTGCGGACTTCATATTCGGGCTACATTTTTCCGATTCGACCATGACCAAAAAGTTCGCTTCCGGCAGGGCTGTAATCAACCCCCAATAATCGGAATCACTGGAACACAAAATAAATGAATCAATATTATTTTGATAGAATTCCCTGCATGTATCAGCAGTCAGTCGGATATCCACCAAAGATTTATTCCCCTTAACACGCGGAATGATTATATGCTCTGCAGGGATGCTGATGTACTCCTCAAATAATGACCAAACAGGAGTCGTGTTAACATCATCGAAGAAAATTACCTTTTTGATTTTGCCCAGTAAAGCATTTTTGTCGAGATTTTGAAGGGTTGCATATAGGCGGTATGGATCACAGTTTTCGCAGTCCACAACCATGGTAGCCCGATTACTATTTTTTAGAAAATCGTAAATATTGGATTTTGCCCAATTGCCCGCGTCTAAAACTTTTGAGATGTCTTTAAACGCATCTCCATTTTGTGTATAAAGCAATGTCACAAATTTCTTGTCATTGTAGAGGATATTACCACTCTCAAAATTTGACCAGTTTAAATAGACCTGGTAGGGGTAATTACTCCGATTTCTTGAATAGGATTTGGCTGCGCTACGGATTGTTGATTCGGTCGTAGCTTTCGGCATAATAAACAGCTTTTTGATATACGGCCATTTTAACCAAATAGGGAAAAGGTCTTGACAATCATCGATGTGTTCTGAAATCAATCGGTTTATATCAATGATATATTGGTAGGGTTTATAATTGACTTTTTCGATTGTTACGCCATCTTTAATAAGCTGATCCAAGCATTCTGTCGGAATATATTTTGGCATTGTCCGCAGGTTCTTGAGATTATATACCATTTCTCCGTAAATCTCGTCAAAATAAGAAAGTATACTGGTTCTGACGATGCAAAGATTGCGGATAATCCTTGCAGATTTATTTTCGTCCATTTGCTGATAGTATTCAATCTTCGGCGAATCATACTCCTGTTCAAAATGCGTCTTGGTTATTCCGATTAGATAGGCAACCACTGATACAACCATGTAAGTATTTCGGCTTGATTGTACTTTAGGTGTAATTTCTAAAGAAGCGTCTTTTAGGTCTGCAAATGAGTTCACACAATTACCTCCTTCTTAATACTCATTTATTTACAGTATACTATTTTCGTTGTTGTAAATCAAGGTTATCAAAATTTGACGATTTTACAAAAATATAGTATAATTAGGGAAATATGAATTCAGAAAAAATATTTATATACATCTGCGTTATTCGGCGTTTGTTTGGAAGAACGCATCTGTGAAAATTTTGATATTTCGTAAATATGGAGAGAAAATAGAACATGGGAAAGAACGTAGCTAACTCTGTTTTGGTAAGAAAATACTTTATCATCACCGGACTAATTATCGTATCGGCTGTAACTGCAATTTGCTGCTATATAGCTTCCGCAACATCTCCGGTTGATAAGACAACTGAAGAACAACCAATTATTGTAAAAATAGAAAAACCGGACGACATTACAAACATTCTTTTACTTGGAATGGACACACGAAACTATCAGATAAAAAGTCGGTCTGATTCAATGATTCTTGTTTCATACAACCGCACAAAAAATGAAGCCCGAATGGTTTCCTTTATGCGTGATTCATGGGTCAAGATTCCTGGTCATAAATACAACCGCTTAAATACTGCAACAGCATTTGAAGGCCCGGATTTGTTGATTCAGACATTAGATGAAAACTTCGGCGTCACCGTTGACCATTATATCCAGATCAAATTCGACGATTTCAGAGAAATTATTGACACGCTGGACGGAGTAGACATCGAGATGTCAAAATCAGAAATCTGGTATGTCAATGACAAATTGCATACGGAAGACGAGGACTATGAAAACGATATTGAGCAGGAGAGCGGTCTTGTCCACTTAAATGGGAAGCAGGCTCTTTGGCACTGTAGAAACCGAACAATTGGCCACGCAGACTATCAGCGCACCGACCGACAAAGACAGGTGCTTACAGCATTACTATCTCAGGCGTATGAAAAACTGGATGCGAAAAAAGCTATATCGCTGGTCTTGTTCTGTCTGGATCATGTAAACACAGATATGGATTTCGATGCTTTATCTGAAATCGCTAAGGTTGTATTTGAGCATGGTCTTCCATCCATCGAAGATGCCCGTGTTCCATTTGATGATACTTACCGTGGAGCAAATATCAACGGTGCATCTGTTTTGGAAATCGATATTGAGGGAAATGCTAAGCTGGTACAGGAATTCCTTTCATCCGGATGGACCCACGTCGAGGAACGGGAAATCGTACAATCAACACGGGAGACAGGAGATAATCAAATTTGATAGTAATTGCTTGCGTTGATCAGCAAAATGGTCTGATGTTTCATGACAGGAGACAGTCCCAGGATCGCAACGTCATTCAAAAAATTGTTGAAATCACGAAAGATTCTGTTTTGTGGGTATCGAAATACTCTTTAGAGCTTTTTGATAAGAGCGCCACCAACATTCATGAGACGCATTATCCATCTGTTCGAGCGTCGAAAGGAGAGTACTGTTTTCTGGAAGATTCCTCTGGGATGCTCTCGGTATCAGATGTCAGGCAGGACATCGAAACCGTTATTTTATTCCGTTGGCCTAACATCTATCCGGCCGACGAATATTTCCCTGTAGATGTGCTTAATGGGAAGAAACTCACCAAAATTTTCGAGTTTACAGGCACATCGCATGACAAAATTACATTGGAGGTCTATGAATTTTGAAGGATATTAGACGGGTGATTACATATTTTTTTGCTCTTTTGCTTGCACTTTCTGGCTGCATTGCTGATGGGAGCAATGATAGGCTGCAGGCTAATGATCCATTAAAGTCCGATCCCACATCGCTGGTGTATCTCAGCATCGATGACATCCCGCAATACGAAAGCACAGCATATGTCGTTATCAACAATAACGAGCCTTTTTTTGTGGATGAAGAATTTACAACCTCAGCATTCGAAACATATTCAGAATTGGACTCTCTGGGGCGCTGCGGCATTGCGTATGCCAATATTTGCGAAGATCTGATGCCAACTGAGCCGAGAGGCGAAATAGGCATGGTGAAGCCCTCAGGGTGGCAAACAGCGAAATATGATTTTGTCGATGGGAAATATCTATATAACCGTTGTCATCTGATCGGATTTCAACTTGCCGGAGAGAATGCGAATGAAAAAAACCTAATTACGGGGACTCGCTATATGAATGTCGTTGGGATGCTCCCATTCGAAAACATGGTTGCAGACTATGTGAAGGAAACATCCAATCATGTGTTGTATCGTGTGACACCACTATACGAAGGAAATAATCTGGTCGCGGACGGTGTTTTGATGGAAGCGGAATCCGTGGAAGATTCTGGTGAGGGTGTCCAGTTTTGTGTTTATTGCTATAATGTGCAGCCAGGAGTAGAGATAGATTATGCAACCGGAAATAACCACAGATCAACTGAGAATTATTTTTCCCAACACGAGGAGCAAAATAGCAATACGTCTACGCAAATGTATGTGCTAAATACGAATTCCATGAAATTCCATTTGCCAGACTGTTCGGGCGCAAACAGTATGTCCGAAAATAACAGACAAGAAATGTCTGTGTCAAAAGACCAGATCATTGCACAGGGCTACGAACCGTGCAAAATGTGTAACCCCTAAAAACTTCTTAAAAAGGCTGAAAACCATGGTTGTTTACCAGAAAAAGGATTCAGTTCGTAGATATCGGAAATGCACAGGCTGTACTACGAAAGCGTCTATAGACCACTTTGTAGAGCGAAAGAAATAAATTGCACAACAACACTAAGCCGGTGTCTATAGCGCAAAATTTGACTGAAATGGAGTAGGCTAATGATTATCTACAATGGAAATTACTATAAGAGCTACCGTGAGTGTTGTGATTCACTGGGGCTCAGTTATGCGGCAATCGCTCAGTATCGTTCACGGAATAAATGCTCATGGACGGAGGCGATTGACCAAAATATCAATAAGCAACCAGTACAAAGGGGGATAACTTATCAAGGTGAATCGTTCCCTACCATAGCCGCCTGCTGTCGGGCACTGGGGATCAATCTCAGAACTGTTGCTACATATAAGCAGAAGCACAATGTAAGTACCGAAAAAGCAATCGAGTCTTTGTTACAAGGCCAAGAGCAAAGAAAAGTTTTTTACAAGGACAAAGAATACCCATCATGGGCAGCATGTTGCCAGGAACTGGGAGTCAATTACCAATCAGCGAATAGCTGGAGAGTCAAGACGCACTGTTCGTGGGATGAAGCAATTAAGCATCTTGAAGACAGGCAGTGCCAGTATGAGGGCATTCGGTACAGCACCTTGAAAGAATGCTGTGATCAAACAGGATTAAACTACAATGCAATTGCAGAAATTCGCAGAACACAAGGCTGTTCAGCAGAAGATGCTGTTAAGCAGTTTGTAGAAAAGCGCAAAAACGCGCGTGAGGTTAGCTATGACGGGAAAAGTTACCCGTCCATAAAAGCATGCTGTAAAGAAATCGGTGTTTCGTACTCTGCTGTCTGTTATTATGTAAAAACACATAAATGCTCTGTTTCCGAAGGGATTGAAGCCATTGTAAATCGGGTCAAAAAGGACCAACACACAACGCAAGAACACATCAGCCCAGTGTAGAAGCAGATACTTAACCTTTTATTTTTTGACAAATATCATAAAATATGATATAATTAGACCATATTTAAGGAGGTTCATTCATGGATATGTATGTTTTATATAATAAAATCAATGATGAGTTGGAGTTTGCAGGAGCAACGAAACGGCCCGGAAAAGTCAGTGATATGATTACTCGCAGCATCCGGGCAAAGCGGATGGCATTTGGAACCACAAGTATTCCGTGTCCGGATCAAATCAGAGCTCTTCGGAGTTTTATGAAGGAGCATCAGAGCGTGGATGAACTCAATGAACAGCTTATTTGCGGCGAGATTCGGGTCGTGGATGAGTCGGAGATTGACGCACTGTGCTATAAAGACGGTTTTTTGGAAAGCGCCGGCCCTGTCGCCGATGCATGCAAACGCTTCATCTGCGATGCAATTGAACAGTCCAAGGCAAAAAGGCTTATTGAAATGAATGCAGAAATCTGACATATTCTCAGTATTACTTAGATAGGCGTCGGCAACATCACTTGCCGACGCCTATTGCATATCCTAATTTTTGACGATTTCACGAAAGCATGGTATAATTAACACAAAACAGCTAATCGGATCCACATAGGAGGAATGTCATATGAGTAGTGAAAACTGGATAACAAAGGTCTTTGACCAAATCAATAGAGAAGCCTTCGAAAAAAGAGCTTCTCGCATGTCTACGTCTGAAAACGAACAAATTCAAGATGTGGGACTACCATCAGTAATGACATCGTATATCATGCTTGTGGGGATGAAGATGGATCTTGACCCGGAATCCCCCAAAAATACGAAAATTCTAAAGAGGATTTCTCTTCCGCTACAATTGGAAGAAAAACGCTTACGGCACGCATTGGCTCGGCTGAAGGATAAAAAACTATACAGACGAACATTTAATGAATTATTCGAAAAACTATCAAAAGAATCCCAAGAATATAGCGAGCTATGCAGATTACTTGCTATTCAACTAATGGAAATTAGTGAGGTAGTAGATGATGAACCTATACCGGATAAATTATGGTATGAAGCAATAGAAACCGTTATGTGCGTGCATCATTATTCTGTTTATGCAGACACTAAAAAAGCTGCTTTTTATGGACCGTTTTTATCCAACCATATTCACGAGATTTATACATATTTACTCCTATACGCAATCCGAGACTATGTTTTATGCCTCGAAAATGAATATGATGGCGAGATTGACAGACTTAATGATGTCATAGACGACCAAAAAGCGACAATCCGCGAACTTCAACTCGATCCACTCAGCCAAGAAAATAAAAAACTAAAAGAAGAAATTCAACTGCAAGAACTAAAAATCGCACAATTGCAACGAATGCTGCAAACGGAATCTGCGAGAGCTGATGGACACGCAAAAGAACTTGCCGAGCTTGAGAGACAATTCGCGGAGCAGATACCCACAGCACGTAAAAATGTTTCGCAATTTGAAGGACTCTTAAACTACAATGCTTTAAGTGAAAACAACTCAGACTCATTTAATGATATCTCAATATCCTCCAAACAAATAATTGAGCTTCCTGAAAAGGGCGTTCTTTTTCTTGGCGGGCATCAAAATATGCTCAATAAACTCCAAAATTTGTATTCTAAATGGGATTTCCGTAATGAAAAGTCCGGCGCACTTCGGTTTAACAAAAATACCTCAATCGAATATGTATTTATTTGGTCAAATCATCTATCGCATGCACTCTATTATCAGGCACTCAACACATTACCAGGAAATCCGCCTGTTTTCTATGTCAAATCCACAAACATTGAAAAACTCGTGGAAGAAATGACCGATAAATACAATGAGTATCTGCAAAAACAGGGTTATCAAACGGAAAAGGAATATGATCGGCTATGAGAATATCTTTGCAGGGACAAATTCCTGACGGTGAATATGGTTTTTTACGCCATGATGGGAGTAAATGGAATGTTACATATAACGATGAAAAAATAAATTGTGATATGGATGAATCCGCATTCGCGGTCTTGAATCGTTCGGAATATCGTTTGCTTGGACTTCCGAATGGCGATGCTCGCGTGATTCGATTTGCAGACCTCCATCGTCATTCAGATAATAGCCTTCAGGATGGAATGACAAAAGTCTCTGATATGGTCAAGCGCACAGAGTATTCCGGTGCGCTGACCGATCATGGTAATATGTACGGTTTCCTTGAGTATTACAAAAAAATGAGGGAAGCTGGGAAACAGCCCATCCTTGGTTTTGAGGGATACATGGTCGATATGCATGATAAGCTGGAGGGCCGTCATGTCATCTTGCTGGCTAAAGATTTTCAAGGTTATAAAAACCTTTTGAAATTGACTTCCGAATCGTTTGACCATTTCCATTATAAACCCCATATTACTTGGGAAATGTTGGCTCAATACCATGAGGGTATTATCTGCCTGAGTGCTTGTCTTGCGGGTGTAATACCATCAGCGCTGTCAGACGGAAACGAGAGCGAAGCACGAGCTGCGATAGAACGGTTCATGCAAATTTTCGGAAAAGATGATTTCTATATTGAAATTCAGCGGCATCATATTGCGCTCGAAGATAAAATACGTCCGAAACTTGTTGCTTTGGCAAAAGAGTATGAACTAAAAATCGTTGCAACAACAGATTCTCATTACCCTACGCCGGAGGACCGTGAAGCGCATGACATTCTGCTATGTCTGCAAACTGGAAAGACCATTTCTGATCCTAATAGAATGAAATATGACGGGGATGGATACTTTCTGTTTGATTCGGAACAGATGGAGGAATTATTCGCCGAATACCCGGAAGCGTTGGATAACACCCTCGAAATTTCCGAAAAGTGCCATGTCGAGATCCCACTGGGCGAAGTCAATCTTCCAAACTACGAAATACCTGCAGAATTTGAGTCTCCACACGACTACATGTTGCATATCGCAAAAGAGGGATTTGCAGACCGTTTCCGGGGAACCCCTCACTTTGAGGAACGGTCGTATTGGGACAGATTTAATTATGAAGCCGAGATGATAAAGAATATGGGCTTTGCGTCATACTTTATTATCGTCTGGGACTTTATTAATTTCGCTAAAACCAATGATATCTACATTGGTCCGGGCAGAGGCTCAGCCGCCGGCAGTATGATTGCCTATTGCATGGGTATCACTGATTTAGATCCAATTGCCTATGATCTGCTTTTTGAGCGGTTTCTGAATCCCGAACGCATCTCATGGCCTGATATTGACACCGACATTGAGTACAGTGGCAGAGCAAAGGTCATTCAGTACATGATCCAAAAATACCACGCACCAAATGTATGCAGGATTATCACTTTCGGCACATTTGCAGCAAAGCAAAGCATTAAGGATGTTGCAAGAGTTTTGGAATATCCGGTCTCTTTTAGGAACAAAATTTCCGACATGATCCCAAGTGCTGTCGGTATGACGATAGAGCGAGCTTTGGAAGAAAGCCCGGAGTTTGCTCGAAGTTACCGGGAAAACGATGATGTTCGCCGTGTTGTAGATATTGCAAAGAAAATAGAGGGCGGTAAACGCCATGCGTCACAGCACGCCTGCGGGCTATGCGTTGCACCTAAGGCAGTGTCTGAATTTCTGCCGACATCAATGGAAATTGATGAAGAAACAGGAGAAAAGGCTCTAACTTCTCAGGTCGTTATGACCGAGGTTGAGGAATTGGGCTTGATTAAAATGGATTTGCTGGGGCTCCGTAACCTCGGCGTTATCCATGAAGTGTTGAACAGTATCCAGACAAACTATGGTAAAGAAGCAATTCTGGAGCAAATCGGGTCTGAGAGAGATGTTGTACGATACCAGGACATTCCTCTGGATGACCGAGCAACCTACAAAATGCTTCGTGATGGGTTTACCGGCGGTGTGTTCCAGCTTGAGTCACCGGGCATGACAAAGGTAGTCGTGCAAATGCTGGAAGATGTTGATACGCTTCCAGATGAAAGGGTAGGAGAGTTGTTTGAACGACTCATAGCGGCTGTCGCACTTTATAGGCCCGGTCCGATGGACTATATACCAGATTACATCAGTTCCATGAAAGACCCGTCCTCGATTCACTATGATTGTCCGGAAGAGGAATCCATTTTAGCCAGCACATTCGGTGTCATGGTCTATCAGGAACAGCTCATGCAGATTGCTCAGAAGCTGGCAAGATACTCTCTCGGAGATGCGGATATCCTCAGAAAAGCCTGCGGAAAAAAGAAGAAAGACCTAATGGCAAAGGAACATGTCAGATTCGTGTCCGGCAACCATGAAGAATTCGAGTCCGGCAAAGCAACTCATCTCATTCCGGGATGTATCAATAATGGCATCTCTGAAAAAGTTGCTGAGGGAATTTGGGATAAGATGACAAAATTCGGCTCCTATGCGTTCAATCGATCTCATGCAGCCTGCTATGCTTATATTGCCTATCTCACCGCCTATATGTCCTGTCACTGGCCGAATGAGTTTTATGCGGCTATGATTAACGCATTCATCAATAACTCGGACAAGACAAAATCATACCTCTCTCAAGCAAGTGACCGGGGTATTCCGTTGCTGGTTCCTGACATCCAAAAATCCATTTGCTTATTTGCGTATCACCCGGAAGATAAAGCAATTCTTTTCGGGCTTCAAGGCATTAGCGGGCTTAAAGCCGCCGCAGTGGATATTGTTGCTGAGCGGGATAAAAATGGACCTTTTAAGGATTTACAGGATTTGTATTTCCGTATGGGAGACCGTGGGACGAAGTTACAAAAGAAAGCCGTTGAGAGGCTGATTTATGCCGGCGCACTGAACTGCTTCTCCGACAACAAGGCGGCTCTCCTTCAACAGCTTGAAAAGGTTGATTTGGAATACAATGATGTTGCGGCTGAACGTCTTGCCGGACAATACTCGTTCTTTGGGGAAGAAGACCTGAAAATCCCGCTCCCGGATGTTAAACCGTTCAGTAAAGCAATGGAATTGGAAAAGGAATTGGAAACGCTTGGGATGTATGTTTCCAGTCATCCAACCGACCTATACACAGATAAATTCCTGACGCATCCTACCATTAAACGGTTGGAAGATGTTGTAAATATGGATGCCGGAAGAGCCATTAAGACTCTTGGGCTCGTTAAAGACTATAAGGAATTTTATACTAAGAAAAACCATGAAAAGATGTGTGCTTTCACTTTGGAAGTAAAATATGCGTCCATTAACTGCGTGATGTACCCTAAGTATTACGCAAATGCAAAGGATGTTATTGGTAATAACGCAATTCTGTGTGTATCTGGCGATTTGATTTCAGATAACCGAGATGAAGCAAAAACACAGATTTCGGTTAAGTCAGTTGAATTCCCAGACTACATGATAGAGCGGGATCAATGCGTCATTATCAACGTTTCCAATAAGCAAGAACAGGAAAATGCCATTACATATGTAAAAGAGAATCCAGGTTCGACCCCAGTATATCTAAAAGCACACGGAAAAACCTTTCGATTAAAATCGAGCATTGATGATAATGAGGTGACAAGAGAATATCTCGCAAAACATTTTCGTCATGATTGATGTTGCGTGTACGTAGCAAGCCTTGCTGCGTACACAGTTTTTCAACCTGAATATTGCAATGAGTTACACTTGTTGCAATGGTTTATTTTTGACTTCAGACGCAAAATATGATATAATTAAGCGAAAAAATAAGGGGCAGTGAGAGGATATATTGTTTGAGTATTAGACATTTTATTTTTGCATTTATTGCGACATGCACAGTGTTACTGTTGACCGCAATCATTTCCATGATTTTTGACCATCTGCGAATGACTGTTGTATCACAGCATCGTGACGAAACTGATCAGGAAGACCCATCGATTATGGCAGTAATGAGTATCTACCCATGGCTTCTATGCATTCTTTTCCCAAATCATATGACAGATGGTTTGCGGGAATATGACGGTAACGAGGCAGACGATGATGAAAGAGATTTTATGGCGTTGGACAGTAAAGGTGTCCCTGCAGGCGCGGCTCATTTTGTCTTTGTATTTTTTGCCTGTATTGCTTATGCCAATATCGTTTGTCTCGCATTGATGGCTATATATTTAGGATGCGCTGAAAAAATCGGAAGCTATTTACATGAGCCGCTTGTTTGGACGCACTTATTATTTCTGGTAGTTTCTATTATTACAATGGTAATTGCCAAGAGAGTTATCAAAAAAGAGCAGAGAACTCGACTTGCTGTGCTGAGAATGTTTAATCATGTTCATGAGTATTTCAAAACAAAAAACATTCCTGAATCTGATATTCTGAAAAATGTGAAATTCCTTGCATTTCTCACAGACGATTTCCTCTCGCAAGACCAAAAAATGGATCTGCTCCTCTTTGCAGAAACAGTCCCAATTCAATGGGATGCCATATTGGGTAAGGAAATCGTTTCAAGGATCATCAAGTATGCATCTGAGTATCAAATAAGAGGCGCGTCAGCTATCTTCCAGTTAAATCCCGATGGCATGGCATTATACACCACTATTTCCGCAGGACTGTCCTCGTGACAGTCCTGTTTTTTACCAAAAGAAAAAACCGCAAAAATTGACGAAAATCAAAAACCGTGGTATAAATAGGCAAAAGACAGGTTTCAGACTGGAGGTGGCTATATGCCTGCGTATAAATACAAAAGCGAAGAAGATCATCAGCGTCATTTAGAAAAGCGGCGAGAACATTATCGCAAAAACAGAGATAAAATTAGGCAGCAAAATGACGCAAGTAATCGCCGACGGAAAGAAAGAGACCCTGAAGCATATATAGCGGCAAGAGCCGCAGCCCGAACCAAATCAAGGCCAAAGCAAAACAAAAAAATTGTAAAGCTCTCAGACAGTCCGGACTTTGAAGCAATTGTGCTTGCGCTCCAGCAGGAAAACGAAGACGAACTGTTTAACCGTTAAACAGACGCTCCCATGAGCGTCTGTTTTTTGTTTTGTAGCAATTTTTTTAGCAAAGAAACGAAAATTTGACAATTTATCTAATGTAAGGTATAAATCACCCGAAATAGATTTAGCCGAAAGGATGGTCATTTTATGTCTCAACGATCTGGGTTAGACGCCCTGTGTGTGATTGAAAATTTGGTCCGCACAAACTATTACAGTAGCACATACCGTAGCCTACTCAGGGTCGGGAACGAATTGGAAGAATGGGATATTATGCGTATCAGTCTCCCGTTTCCCCCGCAAAAAGAAAAGGAGTTGATGGTTCGTTTTGGGATTACTCAAGACCAACTCGAAGACTATTACACCCTTTTCGGCCGTTGTATTAAAAACGACATTAACGTCACCAATTTTCTCACAGATGCGGAAGTAAAAAGTGTCGTTCGCTATGTTTCTTATGTAATCGAGAAAAAAGAAGGGGAGAGAGGGTCTGACATTTACCTCATCACCCGCCCCATGGAGTCCTTCGCAAATTACCTGCATCTGAATCCGGGGGATACCATCACACTTCTTGATCTGCTCAACTTCGCGGCCCGTATGCTTCAAATCACAAAGGGCATGAGTACCGTCGGCACTCATTACGGATGTATTGATATTGACTCCATCTATGTTATGCCTGAAGGTGAAAAGCAGATGGTCACATTGGGTGGATTTATGTTTGCGTCCAGAGATGCAGAAGATGAATACTTGGAAATCCCGGCAGCCACACCACCCCATATTCATCCAAAAGTGCTTGCGGGCGAAGCGCCTACACTCGCAACTGACCTTTACTCGGTTTTTAACCTGTTATGGACTCTTACCAATGGAGACCATTACACGGCAGCAGCCAACCTTGAGGAAGCGCCAAAATATGCGCCACCAGAACTGGTCGCTCTTATGGCCAGCGGTATGCAAGCAGCAGAACCGGGAACAGAGGAATCTCAGGATATCGACAAAACTGTCCGGACACTCAATAAAGGTTTGCATGCGTTAATTAAACGGTTGAAATCAGATGAGTCTTTGAATACTTCATTTGAAATTCAAGAGCCTCCGTATGACTTAAGTACAGCGTCTTTAATCAAAGTCTCAAAACCGATCCCCATCAATCCCATCGATGAAATTGGTACGGAAACGAAAGCCACAGTAATCGCAGAGCCGGAGGATGAAGATGATGAAGGCGTGCTTGAAATTGAGGAATTGGACGGAGAACTTGTGGAATTCGATTTTGTGGAAGAACCGGGCATCTCTGAGATTGAGCAGGCAGCCATCACAAGTGCCATGGAATCACCGAATAACGCAAGTTCGGAAGTTCTTGCAGAAGTAGAAAAAGCATTTCCAGATGGAGGAGATGCCGATACAAGCGACAAAACGGTTATCTTCAAAAAAATCGATGATGCTGAGTCCTCTCCAAGCAACCCTTCCAATGGAAAGAAAAAGGGTTTCTTCTCACGAAAAAAGTAATTTTCAAATTCTGTAAATTTCTTATATAAATAGCATATTTATAAAAATGTGAAAGAACCCTTATAGTTCCACGATTTTTCCGCATTTTTAGCGGCTTAAATTGTTGACGCTTTCACAAAAATATGGTATAATTAACCCATAAATTAAAAGGCACATTTTTTGAAAGGAGATACCATGGAAAATTCCGAAAATTTGGTTTTGTTGGTTGAGGGTGGCGGAGCACTTATCATCAACCCTGAAAAGAGGGTTCTGGTTGAGGAACTTATCAAGCACTTTAAGGAACGCTGGAAGGCTAAGGCCGACAAAATGGCAAAAGCCGGGGAATCGTATAATGTGCTGGGCGACATTCAGTATACGCTGAACAAAATCCAGGTGGAACATCAGGTAGCACCTGTACTTACGGTGAACATCTTCGATGAAACTACACCGGAAAATATTTCCAGAGATGCGGAAGAGCGCCGTGATACTTCTGCGACGCCGGATATCCCGGCGAATGAAGAAGTAAACTTCGGTACATCCGAGGACGAGGACGAAAACGAGCCCTAAACAACGGCCATTACGCAAAAAAGACTTGCGTTGGTAATAAATTAAAATAGGAGTGTTTCCAATGAACAAACCTGAACTCATTTCTGCGGTGGCAGAGAAGGCTGGGATGACTAAGAAAGACGCGACAGCGGCAGTAAACGCAACTCTCGACATTCTGACAGAACGTATGGTTGCTGGTGACAGTGTGGCGCTCATCGGCTTCGGTACATTCACTTCCAAGAAGCGTGCGGCTCGTACCGCAAAGAACCCTCGCACCGGCGAGCCTGTTAAGGTTGCCGCTGCCCGCGTACCTGCGTTTAAGGCTGGTAAGGGTCTGAAGGACGCCGTCAACGGGAAATAAATTTGCAAAGTCAAGCGGCGGCAAATACCGCCGCTTTTCTTTTTTGGAGGGATATTATTTGAAAAAGAAACTCACTATTGAAAACAATATGTTGCTTGTGATTGGCATCGCTGCGGCGATTGTTATCGTCATCGGTTTAGTTGCAATTATCTCATGGCAACACAAACCGCAATTAGATGCAGAGCCTATTGTTAATATCGAAAGCGATCCGTTGATCGAACAACAGGTAGTTTTTGATGATTACAATGTTCTGATTACGGCAAAATCTTTGACTGTTTCCGAGGATGGAGTAAGGCTTCGCCTGCTGGTCGAGAATAACAGAGACCAGACCATCACGATTCCGTCGATTGATTTATCCGCATTGAATGGCATCATGGTAGATGCATCCATCAATTGTACCGTGGATGCTCATAAGAAAATGCACAGAGAGATGCTCTTTGATTCCAGTCAAATCAAGAATGCAAGGATTGAAAATATTAAAACAATCCAATTCCAGTTTAATTTGCTCGAACAAACAGAAGCGGGCACAAAATCTCTGTATACTACTGCGCCCATTAGCATAAAAACAACAGTTGATCCGGATTTGGTGCAAAACAAGAGCTTTGAGGGAACAGAATTAGTAAATGAGCGAGATTTACGTTTTGTTCTTCATGCAACGGACTCTGTGCGCCATGCGGCATTATTCGCTGTCTATAACAACACTGCGGAAAATGTAGAGATAAATGCCGCCATTGTTTCTATTGATGGGGAACCGTGTGAAAATGTAGCCATCAATAGTACAACAATCGGAACGGGAATGGTAAGACTGATTGAGGTTGAGGTTCCTAACAATATTGTGGCTATGTCCGCTATGTCCTCCTATGAGCTTCAATTTGATGTCACATCACCATCTTCGGATATTGCGATTTTGTCGTTTAGTGCCATTCTTTCTATCTGAATTTGACGTTTTTTCAAAATCAGGGTATAAATGAACCACAAATAAAAAGTCAAGATACAACAACAAAGATAAAATCAACAAGACCCCCTTTTCGCTTCGTCGGCAGAGAAGGAGGTCTTTTTATATACATTTTAGCCTAAGCCCTGAACTCCGTAGGAGCAGGCAGTTAGAAAGGAGAATCGAGATGGCCAACAATGGACATCTATCAAAACTTGGAAAATTTGCAGTATTTGTGGTATCGCTGACATTGGTTCTCTGTGTACTGAGTAGCGTGTCGGCGGAAGATTTTCTTCTTCCGAATCAGGCATTCGCAAAAGCTGAGCCTGCAGATCCAGCGAATATGCTTACACCGGAAGAGCTTTCTGAGATGATGAATCTAATGCTGTCTGGGGAGTATGTCTATACCAGCAACAGCAACTTCCTTCGGGAGGTAAAAAACTTGTTGCCAGAGGCAACATGGGAAATCACGGACGAAATTCCACTTCCGGTTAATTTGCAGTATGCGCTCCAATCGTATTGTCAGAGATTTGATGTTCCGTACTCCCTTGCATTGGCTGTGATTCAGACTGAAAGCGAATTTGATGCTCATGCAGCAACGACATCTTGCTACGGCTATATGCAAATCCATCGGATCAATATTTCGTTCTTGCAGTCAAGTGTTGGCATCGATGACATTACAGACGATAGACAGAATTTGTGTTCCGGCGTATTTTTGCTCAGTTACCTCAAACAGCAATATGACACATGGGAAGAAACACTGGTTGCGTATAACTGCGGTCAGCAGGGTGCGTATGACGAGTATTTCAGCAAGGGGGCGACATCTTCTCTCTACAGCGATGTGGTATTGCATCGGGAAAAACAATGGCAGTCTAAGATTGTCTTGATTACCTCGGAGAATGAGGAGGTAGTTGGATGAACAGACTTGCAGAGTTTGGTCAGCAATTGATGGAAACTCAAAAGAAATTTCTTGATATGGTTGAGTCCTTGAAACGGTCGATTTATCAGGACGTTATGAGTAGCCCTATGAAGGGGGTTGCTTCAGTGCAAGCCAATATTGCTGTAGTTCGTTTTTCTGCAATTGCAGAAAATAAAATGCGTTCTTTGGCAGCGGACTACTACATCCCGAAAGCACAAGCAGATGCGGTGTGCTTGAAGCTGTACGAATATACCACTCCAGAGAAAATCTCTGCGGTAGTTAAGGAGATGATCGAAACGAAGCGCGTTACAATTGGTCGTGATGTGACTTTACTCAACGACAAAACTGTCCAAATTCTTAGAGATTCTGAGCTTGGACAATTTGCTCTAAATTAAGAAAGGAGAAATATCTATGGAAAACCTAACCACAATTTCTTTCACACGGGAGCAGCTTTTGACAATGATGCGGGCTCTGGGTGATGCTCGTGACTACATGGATCTGATGATTTCAGAGACATCCGATAAGGGCGAATGTGAGTCGCATCAAATGCATCAAGAAGACATCTTGACATTGGAGTCTATCATCGCTAACGGACTTGCCAAAGAAGGTCGCTCTGAGGTGAAACAGCCTCCGGAAGTTGTTGTCTGCGTGGAAATGGGTATGATCGATGAGGTATATGTGACCTCCCCGGTCGATATAACCATTATCGACATGGATTCGGGCGATGAGGACAAGATTGAGGAAGCACTAAAGGAACTGCACAAGGTGAAAAATGACCCGAGATTCAAAAAAGGCGGAATCCCGATTGTGCTTCCGTAAATACGATATTGCCCGGTTTTTGACATAACCCCATAAATAGGGTATAAATGAAAAACCGGGCGACTCAATAAAGGAGAGAACCCTATATGCTATATGAACTTATCAACCCGAGTGATCCTTATGTGTTTGAAGCTGAGGATTTTGAAACAGCAACACTGACTGTTTTTGCGCTTTCAACCGCCTTTGGTGCAAAACCAAAGGAAGGAGAAGAAGTTCCAGTGTTCATCTTTGGCGGCTCCAGGGAATGGTACATCGGAAGGTTTGGAAGAACTCCGGATGACGGAATGGCAGCAAAGAAAACGGCAGTCGCTGATGCACTTGGGTCTTTCATGTATGGACATTTCGAGGATGTCCGGCGATATAATGCGGCACTTTCTGCGATTACAGACCCGGAGAAAAAACTCAAATTCATTGATGAGTGGCAGGATGGCTGTTCAAGTGTAAATAACATTGGCGGGGTTGCCCACGAACTCGGACGCCTACTTTCTGAGGAAAACAAAGTCTGATTCCGTAGATAACCCTGGAAAATTAAGGAGGAACGATATTTATGTTGATTCGCAAGAGAAACGGTGAGGAGGTCCAATTTGACCGCACCAAAATCGAAAAAGCCATCGCAAAGGCGAATAAGTCTGTGTCCGCATCTGAACGGCTGAATGAGACTCAAATTCGCAACATTGCGTTGGAAATTGAAAAGGAGTCGCTTAGTAGCAGAATGATCCCCTCTGTGGAGAGCGTTCAGGATTCCGTTATCATCAAAATTATGGAACGGGGTAAATACCGGCTTGCGTTGTCGTACTGCACTTACCGCACGCAACATGACCTACGACGTAAGGAAAATACGACTGACGCAAAGGTAATGGCGTTGCTGCAGCGGAACAGTGCGGAGGCACAGGAGGAAAACTCCAATAAGAACCCGACCATTGTTTCGGTACTGCGCGACTATCTGGCCGGCGAAGTGAACAGGGATGTCACTCGGCGCATGATTTTGCCGCAGGAGATTACCGCTGCCCATGACGAGGGGCTGATTCATTTTCATGACACGGACTATGCGGCTCAGCCGATCCACAACTGCGATTTGGTCAATCTGGAAGATATGTTGCAAAACGGCACGGTCATTTCCGGAACTATGATTGAGAAGCCCCATGCGTTCTCTACTGCTTGCAACATTGCAACGCAGATCATCGCACAGGTGGCATCCAGTCAGTATGGCGGGCAGACAATCACTCTGACACATCTGGCACCTTTTGTAGATGTCAGTCGTCAGAAATTCCGTAAAGAGGTTCGTGAAGAACTGGAGCTTGCGGGATTGGAAGCTACCACGGAAACCGTAAACAAGATCGCCGAGCGGCGTGTTCGGAAAGACATCGAAAAAGGTGTTCAGATCATCCAGTATCAGGTCGTAACGCTGATGACCACAAACGGACAGGCTCCGTTTATTTCAACCGCCATGTATCTGAACGAGTGCGGAGATGATGAGGCTTTGCGGGAAGACCTTGCTCTTGTAATTGAGGAAGTGCTTTTGCAACGCATCAAAGGCGTCAAAAATGAGACCGGCACATGGATTACCCCCGCTTTCCCGAAATTGCTGTACTTTCTTGAAGAAGACAACACCTACGAGGGGAGCAAGTATTTCTGGCTGACTCAATTGGCGGCAAAATGTTCCATCAAGCGGATGGTCCCGGATTTCATTTCCGAGAAGATGATGCTGAAGAACAAAATCAACGCAAACGGTGAAGGCCAGTGCTATCCCTGCATGGGCTGCCGCAGCTTCCTTACGCCTTATGTCGATCCGGCAACAGGCAAGGGAAAGTATTACGGTCGCTTCAACCAGGGCGTTGTCACAATCAATCTGCCGTTTGTAGCGATGCGTTCCGGCGGCGATATGGATAAGTTCTGGGAGGATTTTGAAAATGCTCTGGAGCTGTGCCATCGGGCACTCCGTATCCGGCATGAGCATCTGAAAGGAACGCCGTCCGATGTTGCACCCATCCTGTGGCAACATGGGGCTATCGCTCGCCTGCAAAAGGGAGAAACCATCGATAAGCTCCTCTACGGGGGCTACAGCACGATTTCGCTGGGATATGCAGGTTTGTATGAGGCGGTAAAGTATCTTACTGGATACAGCCACACAGACCCGAATGGAAAGCCTCTGGCGTTGGCAATCATGCAGAAGATGAACGATAAGTGCAAGCAGTGGAAGGAAGATGAAAACATCGATTATTCGCTGTATGGCACGCCGTTGGAATCTACGACCTACAAGTTTGCCAAGGCTTTGAAAACGAACTTTGGTGTTGTGGAAGGCATTTCCGACCACAATTACATCACCAACAGCTATCATGTCAATGTGCGGGAAGAAATTTCCGCATTTGATAAGCTGGCGTTTGAAGCGGAGTTCCAAGCATTGAGCCCCGGCGGTGCAATTTCCTATGTGGAAATTCCCAATATGGCGCAGAACCCGGAAGCAGTCATGTCCATCATCCAGTTCATCTATGAGAACATCATGTATGCGGAATTGAACAGTAAGTCTGACTATTGCCAGATTTGCGGCTTCGACGGTGAAATTCAAATCGTAGAAGAGGATGGCAAATATATCTGGGAATGCCCCTGCTGCGGAAACCGTGACCAGAACAAAATGAATGTTGCCCGCCGTACCTGCGGGTACATCGGCACTCAGTTCTGGAATCAGGGACGAACGCAGGAAATCAAAGATCGTGTGCTCCATGTGAGCATTGATGAAAAACCGTAATAACCTGAAATAGCGAGAGGGATGCCTGTTGGCATCCCTCCCAAAAAAGGAGAGAAAAGCATGACAAACGAAGAAATGCAAGATTTCAGAATCAAATTCCACAACTATTGCCAGCAGGAGGTCAAAGCTGGGCATTGCCCTGCTGACACTTGCGAATTTTGCCCTATTACTGATGCCTATGAAAAAATTTTCGGCGGCATTGATAATGAAGCAATATTCGATACCGAATAAAGTAAGGGGGAAAAATAATGGTTATCCCCATCAAAAAAGACACAGGATTTCGCTGTTATAGAGAAAAACTCTATGTCGGAGATATACTCTCTGTCTATGGTGGAAACTGCGGATTTGTAAGAGTTGTCGAGCGAGATGACGGATTCTGGTTGGAAGACTGGGAAAAGGGGACCACTGAATATAGTGGGAATTCCGACGAAAAGCTCACTGCTCATCTTTTCAGCCCATATCAAAAAGTTGACCCCAACGATCCATATGCCGAGCCGCCGCTTCCACTCTATTGCGATAACTGCGAAGAAACTCTGGTTGGCATCATGGATGTTGAGACCGGGGAAATTGCATGGTTAGAAGAATGTGCGGAACACTACGAGGAGTCTGTTACGGAAACAGTTGGATTCGGAACTCCAGTAAACCGCACATACTTGCACTGCCTATGCAATACTTGCAAAGAGAACCCAACACGCATCAGCAAAACAAAAGAACTGCGGATGTATCTGGAGGAGCGTTTGCAGGAAATTCCATTCAAAACCATTCATCACTCGATTTTCGATTCCAAAGAAGAAATTGATGACTATATCGAAGACATGAAAGCAGCATCTCAAATTCATGAAAAATTCTTCAATTGGTTGGAGAAAAACGGGAAAATCTAAAGACAAAATCCCTTCTTTACAGGAGGGATTTTTTCAATTTGACAGTTCCGAAATTAGGGTATAAAAGAAGTACAAATAAAAAGTCAAAATACAACAACAAAGATAAAAACAACAAGAACCTCTTTTCAGCCAATCGGCAGGGAAGAGGTTCTTTTTATTATAAATCAACATTTATAAGACCTGAACTCCATTAGGAGCAGGCAGAAAAGGAGTAATAACAATGTTCAAAAAAGAAGAAACCCTTGCGATTTCCATTGATGAATTGGAGGAGCTACTGAAGACTCTTACTGGTGACGCAACACTGGTAATTGATCGGAGCTACCCGGTGCTATCTGCAATGAGTGAAGCAGAGAAAACCGAGTATGACGAAGATGCAATACTCGATTTGGTTGGTGAACACCTTGGGATGATCCTTAATGGAGTCCATTATGCATGCGATTGCGAGACTGTTCATTTTTTCTTGAGCGAACCAACGGACGAATGCTATGCCTATGCCGTGCTTCATTGGTGGGATACGCCAGACGTTGAGGGAAATGAAATTCTTGATGGAGTTGCCTTCAAGGATTTCGAAGATGCCCGCGCTCTGATGAAATCATCTGCGGAAACATTAAAAAAAGAATTTGATGAGACTGTTTGGGATTCGGATCTCACATGGGAAACAGATGATCAAATTCATATGGGCTTTGATCCCTGTCAGGCATTTGCACCTGCAACCCTTTATGCATGGGATATTATCCGGATTAGGATTAGCTGAAAAGGAGGAGTAAAAAACATGGAAAACAACAAAAAGACACTGAACATTGAATCCCTCAATGACATCTATTCGCAAAACCGCCTATTTTACTGGTGCAATGCCTGCGGTGAAATCAATATGCCCGGAGATCCGGTTTATCCAATCTTGGTCCATAAGCCGAATGAGCTTCCTAATGAACAATTGCGGGATCTGTACAATAATTTCTGGAGTGAACTTGGTTGTTCTTCAGAGTATGTTGTTACGCTGGATGGCGTGCATGGCTATGCCTTTGACTTCCTCTTTGACTACGATTGGGCGGAAGATAACGGCATGAATCCTAAAAAGTTGCCTGAAGTTATAAAAAAAACTGCAACACAACTCTTTGCCGATGTGCAAGATTTCGTTGGATGTAGATTTCTGTTTGGAGAAGATACGGACCCCAATGGGCATGAGTTTATCATTTTTCTTCCATATGAGAGAAGAAAGTTCATCGAACCGCTGCGGGCTGCTATCCAAGACGGGAAGTATGATATGTGGGATGCGATCATCTATCCGTCGGCTCATACTTCCGATGAAAAAACACTCTACGCTGTGTCCTACAGTTGGACGTGCCTTGATTGGATGGGCTCTCAAACCGGAGATACTATCATCAGTAACAGCGTTTTTGTGAACATCAATGATGCCAGACGGCTTATGATTGACCGATTCTCACAAGCCAAGAAAGATGCATATTCCGATGCAAAAGACATCGGTACAGTGGAGAGCGGAGTGACCGCAAATAAGGCGCGCCTTAAAGTTAGCACTCCAGACTATTCAAGTGTTGAAACGTGGACTGTCTTTCCTTTGGAAATCCACTGATGCTGGGAGGAGATAACTAAAAATGAATAGCAAAAAATCCCTGCCGATCCTTTCAGGTTGACAAAGAAAACTGCCGCTTCGAAAACTAAGTGAAAAGAGGGAGAGGAAGATGTCTCTCTCTCTCTCTCTCTTTTAATCACTCAACAAAAAGGAGATTTTTATTATGGTACAAACATTCTTCTGCATTTTTATTTTTTGTTTTGAATGCTATGTCGGTGACGGGCGATACTGGGAGGTCCCCACAATTCTCACATGTAAAGAAAGTGACCTAACCGACATCAAAGAGCAATTGATGATTCTCTCGGGCGACGAAACTTGCACAGAAGGTTATGAGGATATTGTCGGTAATGTTCTCAATGCATTCGGTTGCAAATGGAGATTTGCTTTCGATGGAATTACGGAGAAATGTGATGATTACCACATTTCATTTATCGAAATTTGATAAGGAGGTAAATTTTATGGAAAAACCAATCTTATGTATTTTTCTATTCGAAACTGGCGATGCCACCTGCCGTTACTGGGATGTCCCAAAACTCGTTTATTGTCACTCTACTGGCGATCTTGACTCCATTGAGGATTCGTTTGATGCCTATCTGGACAGCGATGCCAGCGAAGACAAAGAGTATGACGAAATGGTCGAGGAGGTTCTAAATGCGTCTGGTCTTCGTTGGAGGCCGGCTTATATCGGTACTTATGAGACATGTTACGGATACCGCATTTTTTACCTTTGACCGAAAGGAAAGAGACGCATGAGTAAAATCAAAAGAGTTGACATGGACAAGAAAGCCAATCGGCGGTGTGCGAACTGCACACATTTTGATGGCGGAGAGGCAATGACACACTGCTCCATCAGCCATCGCCAGATTTATTATTGGAACTGTTGCAAAGGCTTTGAATGGAACAAAAGCAAGGATTTGATGCTTTGTAGAACCGTTTCCATTTCACCTGAGTTGTATGCACAGATCCAGACCTATCTGAGCCCAAACACACCGCCGGATGCCAGACTGGATGAGGATAACATCATTTCTATTACTGCCAAATTTTCTGACGGCAAGGAAATGGATATCAAATGCTGCGGTGTCCAAGACGGCAAAGAACCTGCTTGGACAGAAGCTGTTCTCTTTGATGAAAATGGTTGGGAGCTGTGTTTCACAGACCCCAATGATGTGTTCATCGGTAGTTGGGAACTGGAAGACGATGGAATCATGTACCGAGCAATCGTAGAAATCGCCTAAGAAGAAAAGGAGACATTATATGACAATTGATCGAACGGTCAATGACAACGGTGCGATTTTTGATAAAGTTAAACTGACCACTGACGAAATTTCCACGTTAGACCACTGCCATGAAATTCTGCGAAAGAGGTTCGAAGAGAGGGGAGAACCATACACTGACGACCATCGAGAGAGATGTGAGTGGTGGCTGGAAGGCCTGCTCAGATTTGACGGGATAGAAAAAATGGTGGAGGCAGCTCAAAATGCACCGTTTCCTAAGAAAAAGAAAGTGATATACGTTGGATATGCCAGCGTTGCAAAAAGCTAAAAATAATTTTGTAAGGGAGAAAAACATGACATTACATGAAGCAATCGGCGTAAAAAACTGTGATATCGATACCATAACCGGCGAAAAACTTACACATTCCGAAGTATACGGCCGAGCAATTGAATTGCTCGGCGGCTTGGATGTGGTTGCACGGTACGTCCCGTTTCCTGTGGAGGTGCTGCGGGAAAAGTTTAAAGACGATCCGGCTTTCAATAACACGCCCATACGTGCGTGGGACAGAGCTTCCGGGTTCGTGTGCGGGGTGTCCGAGTGCCGACTTATTGGCGACGGCATATGGGACCTGTACCGTAAGCACGGTATCAATTGCGCCAGCAGCTCTGACGGGGTGTGCGTCCTGAAAGAAGCAGCCAGACGTCTGGTTGAGAAGGAGACCGCGTAATGAAGGGAGTAAAAACCATGTTCAAAAAGATGTGTTCATCGGTAGTTGATGTCTAAAAGCAGGGGTTTTACGGTGTGACTTGATAATAAAAAAGAGCCATGTTCATGGCTCTTTTTTTATTACAGATTTGACAGTTCGCAAAAATTAGGGTATAAAAGAATCACAAATAAAAAGTCAAAATACACAACAAAGATAAAAACAACAAGAACCCCTTTCCAGCCATCTGGCAGTGAGAGGGGTTCCTTTTTATATATCAAAATTCATAAGCCCTGAAGCACATTGTGGCAGGCAGAAAAGGAGTATCAATTATGAAAGAAACAAAGAAAATGCGTGTTGCATGGGTTCCACAGATCGGAGCGGGGGAAATCGCCGTTTTCTATATTCCTGTGAGATCCGTCGAAGCAGCCGAAGCAACCATGGCGATGTTGGCCGCTTATGATGCATTCCAATGGAATCATCATATCAAAGGTGACTATGCCAATTCTGGTTGCTTGGAAGTGTTCAATGAGGAAACCCAGGAGTGGGAAGGCTGGTACAGCGATGACGGGAAGAATTTCTATGACGATACACAATCGTATTGTATGGAAAAATCGCCGCATTGCAAGGAACTGATGGAGTTTGAAGAGGCTCTATTTAGCCAAGTTCACTTTAACGAACACTGAGAAAGGAAAATTCAAAGGAGGATTTGCTTGTGAACAAATACGAGGAAATTTATGCGAAAGCAGTAGAGCAAACCAAGCACCCAAGCTGGATTGAAACCGCAATCACTGCACTTGCGGTGGACCTTCATGAGGCAACAGGGGAGACTGTTGAAATCAGCGGACCATGTGGCCTACGGGCAGAGATTTTACTCTATGTGGGAACCCGATTCATCAGGATTACGCCGTCTTTCCCGGAAGGTAAGCTAAAGCTCTACTATGACACTGGAGAAGTAACAAATAAGTACCCTCCCCAAAGTCTTGGCGACTGGAATGGCATGAACAATGTCAGCGAACCACTGCCGGACACATTGGAGGAAATTATCGCGGTGCTGCGCCCTTTGTACTAAAGAAGGAGGAAAGAACTTTGACAAAGAATGAACTGAGAAAACACCTAAAGGCGGGGTGTTGTATGAACGATGCCTTTGAATTCCGATCCGGCCAGGATTGTGAAATCTTCAAGGCAGACGCTTTTGTGCCCGGTGATGAGGTCATCTACATCCCGGACACAGACCTGAACGACATTCCACTGGACGAACCCATCGCAGATGATGAGGCCATTGAGGACGTGCTGGATTGTTGCTACACCGGCAACGACTTCCTCGCGGAAGTTGAGGGCGATGCAGATGCGGCTGTGAGACTATTCTGGTTTTGTGACTGGCAGCATCCCTCGTCTGTGGTGGACGAAGGCGTCTTATTCGACGATGAAGAAACGGAGGAGTAAAAAAGAAAATGAAAGAGCTGTTCTACTACATCACAAAATATTCGTTTGATGGCAGTGCTGTCACGCCGGCGGCTGGGCCTTACACGACGTTCAAAGCAGTATGGGAAGCCATGCGTGCGGACGCCAAGAACGAGGAACGCATCGACAAAGAGGAAAACGACATCCATTGTCGATATGAGGAAAATGAATCCTTCGGTGAAATTACATTGACCAACGTGTTTCACGACCGTGAGGAAGTGACCTCTTACAGCATCATTTCTATTGAGGTTCCTGAAAGCGAATCCAACATGGGCATTCCGCTGGATGTAGCTGCCGTATATAGAATGGAGGGCGGAGATTTTCTGTATCTACAAATCAGCGATACCGGTTATGACTACACATTCTACCGTAGTGACTTTACGGAAAGCGACTGCGGTCAACTGGATAACCCGGATTTATCGATGCTGGATGCTGTAGCTACGGTCCTTGCCATCAATGATAGAGATGACCGCGTGATGCTCCCGATGTCTGTTGAAGCCTATGACGCATTGCAGACACGTGTAAAGAACTATTCGCAGTCACAGAACGATACCAGCGTATCTGGTGATTTGAAACTTTGAAAAGGAGAAGAAAAAATGAGTTACAACCCTTTTGATTACGCCACAGGAAGAGATATTCGCACACCTCGCGGATACTTCTGTGAGACAAGCCTAAGTATCAAGCAAATGGAAGAGGCCGGCTATGGATTCCACCATATGACTGATGACGGAGTACATCACATCATGACTAACGGCAAGGACGCATATGCGGTCAAAGCCTGTGAAGACCGGCCGGAAGCAGCAGAAGAGCCGCAAACAAAGCGAGAGTTCTACATCGACACTCCGGTCGGGCGGCTGCATGTATATGCCAAGAGCAATGTTGACCCTGGCGTTTATATCGACTTGGTAGGCGTACCTGATGCGGACGGCGAACTGATGGATGAGCTGCTGTGCTGTGTGGAATACGAAAGCTATACCGGCGTGTTACAGACTGTAGTATACCAGCCCGGTGATGACGAGCCTGTATCCATTCTCAAGTATGAGATGACGGAACAGCAACCGGCTACTGCCGATGCAGACCGGACGCCGGAAGAAACTCCGCCCCAATACAAAGTCATGGTCAAAGCCGAGGACTGCGAAAAACTGGCGTATGACATGATCCAGGCTTTGGACTCTGGTATGCAGACCGAAAACGGCGATAGGTATACGGTGTATTTTGTCATCGCAAAAGACGCAACGAGGACCGGCCATACGATCTCCATTTCGTTAACTGAGAATATCGCTAATTTGCCGGAAAATGAATGGTTCTACGGCCTCCATGTGGTTGACGACATCTTCGATAAACCCTGTGAGTTGCGTTTTACAGAACATCTCGATAAGGGTGAGTTGGCAAAACTGATTGAAGGAATTGTCAAGGATTTGGAAAAGGCGGAAAAATGACGTGAAAAACTTTGTGGTTTGCATGGACGAATTGTGGATTCGCGATGCTGAGATGTTCAATACTGCGGGTCTGACGGATGATGAGCTGTCAGAAATCGATATGCATAGTTCCGAGCATGAAGATCGCTGGAACGAGATGGAGCCGACGGCGTTTGTCACAATCGTGAAAGCAGAAAATGAGAACGAGGCTTGCGAAATGGCAGCTTCGCAACTACGGTATGACCGGCGTTGCTTGTTTGCCATTGAAGTCAAATGAAAAAGGAGAAGAACCATGGCAAGGAAAAAAGAAAGCAAAAAGACGTTCAACATCGGGTTCATCTACGTGGATGAACCCGGCGGATGTGAACGTGAAGATGAAACTCAGTTCGATGTATGTGCAGGAAATGAAATCGAACTTCTGGAGTTGTTCGGTCAGTTCATTGCGGAGTGTCATTACACCATCACCGCCATTTCCTATGTAGAGGAGGTGCCGTATGATGGTGAATGAGCCTATTCAAAGATGCGATGTATGTGGGAAAATCGTTCCACACATAAATGTTGCTGCGTCGAGCTGTGGACCGGTCAGCTTCGCCTACTGCGATAGCTGTCTGGCTGGTGGCTATGAGCCGTATGCTTTCTTGGTCAGCTATGTCGCTTGCGCCGGAAAATATCCGGATGACATCAACACTGGCTTTAAGAAACGTGTAATTCTTCCGAACCTTGCTTTCCACAAAAAAACGGAAGTGGAATTTGCTGCTGATGTTGAAGCAGCAATAAAGGACATGGAAGCGGCCGGAATTTAAGGAAAAAGGAGAGAAGAAAAATGGAAGCAATACAAAAAAATCTGGAATCGATTCAGCGAAAGCAGAGTGATTTGGCAAATTACCAGATTACGAACGAAATGATCAAAAAAATAGACATCGAAATTATTGGTCATTTAGGGAATATGACCTCGTTGAAAATTTCTGGAGAGGCTTTGCCTATTTATGCCGGGTATAACGATACCAAGCATCTTGGCTATAAGCTCCGTGCATTAGTCGAACTGCTGGACATTTCCCGAGAAGATGGCATTTGCCTGAGCGCATTCAAAAATATTCCGGTACGGGTTGTTATAAATCCGTTGGGAGGTTGCGTTGGAATTGGCCATTGGCAAAAAGACAAATTTATTTTGTGGGAAAACTTTTGGGGATTTGGTGAAATGGAGATTTGGTGAAATCACCGAAACATAGAAACAAAAGCAACTCTCCACAGAACACAAAAAATTAGCTCCGCCTCAAGAAGGGGCGCAGAAGAATTAAAAAAGACAAAAGAGAGGACGGCACGATCAAGTGGAAAAGAATGAAATAAAATCCTACTTCCGCGTTGGAAGTGGAGCACAATTAGGTGACGAAGAAATGGAAGTTCAGTGCAACAGAAAGACTTTCAACATTGGATTCACTCGCATAGATGAAGCCGGTGAGCATGGGGATGAAACGCAATTCGATGTAGATGCTGGGAACGAAACAGAACTATTGGAACTGTTTGGTGTGTTCATCAAGGAAAACAACTACATGGTTTCTGACATCCATTATGTCGAGGAGGTTCCGTATGATGGAGACCCTGAAGACGTGGAATAATTGAAACGCAAGAAAGAAGAATCAATATGAAGAAAAAGAAATTTTCATTCAAGGGCAGCATTGTCAGCAATTTTGAGAAAGAGCTGGCAAGAAATTGGGTCGCAGTTACCTTCGCAGTAAGTGAAAAACAGGCATTCAATAACCTATCTTTCCGTGCAAAGAAGGAACTGGGGCTTGCTGCTTCAGCTAAAATTAAATTGGTTGGTAAAATGGTGGAGGATGTTTCTGCGAATTAACCTCCAAATTTGACAGTTTTTCGAAATTGGGGTATAAAAGAAGCATAAATAAAAAGTCAAATTACCAACTAAGATAAAACAATAACAAGAGTCCCATTTTGCTTTTTAGCAGAACTGGGGCTCTTTTTATATAGATTTCACGCATAAGGCCTGAACTCGGAAGAGCAGGCGGCGAAAGGAGTAAGAAAATGGAAATCAAAAAGTATGAAGATGGCTATGAGAGGAATTTCTCATCTTATGAGGATTTGCTCGCCGAAGTTATCGAAATGGAAGACCATTCTCGATGGTATAACGACATCCTTTCAAAGGATATCGCAATCAACCCGATTGACTTTCCCATTATGGCTCCGCAGTTGGCTGTGGAATACCACATGGAAGAGGACGTTGTTGTTGATACTGCTTCCGATGAAGGGACACGGCTTTTTGCTTCGACCAATTATGGCGACAAGAACCTTTGCATCCGAAAGTGTGCCATCAACAGTCTGCTGGAGCGGGCGTCTTTGTTTGGGGCGGCATTGGGTAGGGTAACTCCTGCTGATTTCGCCACGATCATAAATCTGGCGCTCAATGTCTCCCGTGGCCCCGCATTGATTCTGGAGAGATACGGCAAGATTGCCGCATTTCACAGTGATGCCGGTAGTGGGTATCGGATTATGCCGATTTCTACATTGCTGGAAATCGTGAACAGAGAATTGGGTCGGCGATTCGGTACTCCGGTGTTTCTGACCGGCTATAACAGCCATTCCTATACGACAGGTATTTGGATGTTGGATGACATGACCGAAGAGTTTAAGGCGAAGTACGGGGCAGCCGTATCGAGAGCGAGCGGCACATCTCACATTGATGTAAACTTCATCCCCTGTGTTCGGTTTAGTTCCTCAGATACAGCAAACTGCTCTGCCATTCTTGAACCACTGTTCCGGCTTTCTAATGGAAGTTATCTGCACTTCACAGACGGAATCAAGGTAAAGCATGTACGAGCCGTTAGCGGGCTGGAAGGCGTCGAGAAGTTTGAGCAAGAGGTGCAGATGCATCTCTTCACGAAATTCCAAGACGCCATTGAAGCTGCCGGACGACTGAGTACCATCGAAATTTGGAACCCCGAAAACTGTGTGGTGTCTATCTGCAATAAGCTGAAGGTTGCGAAAAAGTACGGCGATTACGCTCGTGAAGCTGTTGAACGGCTTTCGATCAACACGCCGTGCCTGTCTGCGCTTGATATCTATGTCGTCCTGACAGAAATGATCGGTGAGGCACAGTATCGTGGCGCGACGCAGACGACGATTGATGCGTTGGAGGAGAAAATCTACACGGTCATGAATCCTGCCTTTAACTGGAAGGATCATGATGTCGGAGGACTTGTCTCTTGGGGAAATAACTGATGTTGAAGAGATCTTAACTGACTCTTCCATAAACAAAGGAGGAAAATTATGAATATGTATACTTACCCGTTTGAGAAACAGCTTGCATTCTTTATTGACCAGAAGGTTGCAGCATTTATCGTTCGCAAAGATTTGCTGGACGAAATTGAAGCTAACCCTGATCTTGCAGGGACAGATATTACACCGGATATGCTGGCGGAGGAAACCGCCAGCGTATGCGATGCTGTCGATATCCTCCAAGCGCGCGATTTGGATCAGGACATATGCTATGCATCTGAGTTCGCCGGAACTGTAACATGGTTGGATAAAGACGGGAACCAGACCGTGAAAACAAAGGATTTTGAGGACGATTTTATTGCCTGCATTGTCCCGCAACGAGAGAGTACACCGTTTAAGTGTGCCTACAATTCCATGGATGAGTTCATTGACGAAATCAGAAAGCTGTTTAACAGAGAAGGTATTTTCCCTGACAATTTCGATTATGCCGCCAATGTTGTATCGATTTCTGGCACATATTTGGGTTGACCGGAAGGAGGGAACCCCATGAATAAGCACGAAGAATACCAGTACATCATTTCTTTTCTGAACAGAGACGCTTATGTAAGTAACCCACTTTACAAAAGTCAACTCAGAGCCCTTTGGACAGCGTATTGTCTCCATAACAAAATGTCATCTGATACGGATGACTATAACTCTGAACTTTATCGTATTTGGGCAGCTATGTTCGGCAAGGACAACGTATTCGTATTTGAGGGTGGAAAACAAACAGTTCGCAAAGCATTTGACCTGTTTATGGGCGAACTGCTGAGCTAAAAGGAGGAAACTATTTGGGTATCTACTTTGAATGCAATATTCCAACCGAGCCACCGAGCTATCTTCATTCAACTGCAATTCAAGATTATCTTGAAATATCTAAAGCGGTTCGCAGTCGGATGGAAAAGTTGAATTCTGCACAAGCGCTGTCTGAATTAGATGGCGCAACATTCTCTGAATATGCCAAAGTTCTCTTTGACACGCGGTTTGATCGGTTTGAAGCGATGACCGATAAAGAACTCGCTATTTACGCATTGACCGTGCATGACGGCTCCTACGTTGCCCAACCGAGGCTGGAATGGCCCAATGCAATCGTCGTCATTGACACTGCATTCGTGACCGTTAAGGAGTGGGAAATGCTCAGGTGTATTGGCATCGGCGGTTCTGACGCGGCGATTGTTTCTAATTGCAGCCATTATCGTTCGCCGTATGACCTTTATCATGATAAACGGCATACTCCCATTAAGCTGGAAGAAGCGTCTAAAGAGGCTATTTTCGAACGCGGCCACGCCATGGAAGGTAAAGTCATTGAAACTTTTTGCAGTTTATCCGGCGCAAAGCTGATTCCAGAAACGAGAATGTTTATGTCTAAGGATTACCCGCATTCGACGGCAAATCCGGACGCAATCGTCCAGTTTATGAATGGCGATATCTTTGTCTTCGAGGCAAAGACTACCATTTCGGAGAATTATCTGGCGTGGGAAGGAGGACGTGTTCCTCTGAACTATATCCCTCAAACCCGGCAATATCCCGGTGTTTTGAATGATGACCGCATTAAGGGCACCTATATTGGATGCCTATTCACTTACGATTATATTGTGGGTGATATGTATGTTGGCTCTGATACAAACGTCGGCAAGTTTTTGGCCCGGGTCATTGAGCGTGACCGTGACACAGAAATTTCTCAGATGGAAGCGAACGAAAAGTTCTTCGAGGAATACATCGAGGCTGGTATTGAGCCGCCGTTCGTTGGAAATCCCGGAAAAGACATTGCTTCACTTCGCAGAATTCAGGGTCCGGCAGATAAGGCACTTGATGTTGTTCCGTTGGATATGAGTACGTTCCGAGATGTTGCCGAGGAATACCTCAAATTGGCTGAGAAGAAAAAGATGTTTTCAGATCAGGAAAAAGCCGTGGAAGACAGAATGCGCCAGCTTTCAATCCCACTGATCGACGCATTGGGACAGGCGGTAGAGGGTCGAATCCAAATCAATGAGACTCAATACTATGAGGTAAAACACTCTCCTCGAGCCCAAACAAAGGTCGATTACGCGAGATTGGAAGCAGTGTATCCGGACGCATACGCTGACTGTGTATTTGTGAATCCGGAAGGCTCCCGTGTGTTTTCATTGAAGGAGAAGGAAATCAAAAAGACTACAAAGGCTCGAAAGAAACCTGCAGTCTGATGACCCAAAATAAACAAATGCCCCCTGATACTCTCCTGGGGAAAAAGGAGCTTTAAATATGAGTTACAAGACAACTCATGCATGGCTTCTCCGGAAAGGGGGGAGCTTTGTGTGACTCAAAATACAAATGAGATATCCATTAAAGGGTATTTCACATTCAACATTTTTGAAAATGAGGGCTTTTGCATCTCCAGATTCGACTATGTTGAACCGCCCGAGACAGGGCGGAAAGATTTCGTGGCAAAAGGAAATAACTTGCCTGCTGTCCGAAATTCTGTCATAACCCTGAACGGCTACTGGACAACGAAGGGGTCAGACCGAACTTTTCAAGTCAATTCCTTTGAAATCGAGTTGCCGAGCAATCGTCGCGGTGTGATTGACTATCTCACGCATCTAAAATGCGGTATCGGAAAATCCAAAGCCCAACTCCTGTATCAGAGATATGGAGAAAATGTCTGGAGTGTTATTGAAAACGAGCCAGAGCGTTTGGCAAAGGAAATTCCTGGCATCAGTAATAAGACCGTTGATAAGCTCATCGACCGGATGCAAAAAACAAAAATACAGTCGAAAATTCTTCAGCTTTTCAACGGGACGAATATTACAATGCGAAAAACCAATTTATTGGTAAAGCAGTTCGGAGACGAAACGCTTCACATTTTGGAGACTCGTCCCTATGATGCCTGCCGTATTCCTGGTTTCAGTTTCCATACAATGGATGAATTTGCTCTCAGCAGAGGCATTGACCCGACCAACATCGAGCGGCGCAAGGCGGCGATTGTCGCCGCTTTAGATTCCGCCGCGACGGAAGGCGATGTTTGTTTGCCAAGAGATCAGGTTATCCAGAAAATGCTTCGGTTGCTGAACGCGTCCGGAAAAACTCCTGTTACAGCAGAGCAATGTGATGCGGCAATCGTCGTTGCAATTGCGGATAAGATGGTCGTTAATTCCAAAGGATTTTTGTATACAAGAGGTCGATATAAGGAAGAGCGTACCATTGTCCGAGAGATTTATCGGTTGAAAGATACCGCAATAAACGACGCTCAAAATGTCGAGCAGTTAATTGCAGCATATGAGCAGGAACAGAATATCCATTTGGCAGACAATCAAAAGGATGCTATAAAAATGGTGTTTGAGAATCCTGTTAGCGTATTGACCGGCGGACCCGGCACAGGCAAAACGACTGTTATCCGAGCGATTCTTTACTGCCATGAAGCAATTTATGGCGATGAGTCGTATCCGCTTTTGTTGTCGCCAACGGGGAAGGCCGCAAGACGTATGGCAGAAGCAACCGGTCATGGGGCATCTACCATTCATTCCGCTTTAGGTATTTATGCCGAGGAGGAAATGAAGAATGAAGATGAATCATACACCGAGAAATTAAACAACAACCTTATCATTGTAGACGAATGTTCTATGATGGATCAGTTTGTCGCCACTAAATTGTTAGTCAGCATTCCAAATAACGCAAAGGTCGTTTTCGTGGGAGACCCCAATCAGCTTCCTTCTGTGGGATGCGGAAATGTACTCTATGAGTTCATTCGGTCTACTGTAATTCCTGTCACTAAGCTATCGGTTATCTTCCGACAAGCACAGGATAATCCTATTATTGAGAATGCCGCTCGCGTTATGGAAGGCCGGACAGATTTGCTGTATGACGGCTCACGGTTTGCCATCATGAATATGGACTCAACGCTTAGTACTTTCAAAAGAGCTGCAAAGATGTATGTCAGTGCGGTCCGAAAGCACGGGCTTGAGAATGTTGTCCTTTTGTGTCCGTATCGAAAAACTACAGGGCTCAATGTAAACCTATTCAATATCAACCTCCAGCAAGCGCTAAATCCCAAAAAGGATGATGATTATGTTCTGAAAGGAAAATCAATTTTTATTTCAGACAGAAAATCTGTCCCGATTGAATTTAGGGCGGGGGATAAGGTAATGATGACGGTGAACAAAGAGATTGCCAAGAATGGCGACATCGGATATATCCGCTCGATTGAGAGGGAAATCGATTCTGATGACCCAACCCGATACATTTTTGTAGCAAAAATCGAGTTTAACGATGATGGATACACGACTGATTTTTACAAGGAAGATATGCTTGATTTGGATTTGGCTTACTGCACGACTGTGCATAAGAGTCAGGGTTCTGAATATAAAAGCGTTATCCTTGTCATGTCCGAAGAACACAAACGCATGTTAAAACGGAATCTGTTTTATACAGCAATTACCCGTGCGAAAGAAAATGTGCTAATTGTGGAAAGCGGAAATGCAGTCTCTGAGGCTATTATGGATGTCCAAACAAAAAAGCGATGTACGCTTTTGGGAGACCGGCTACACTACGAGGAGAAGCAAAGGCTAAACTAAAATTAAAGAACGCGGTTATGGGATTATTCCCATGACCGCTTTTTTTGACATTTTGCTAAAAATAAGGTATAAATAGACCGAAAAATCACCTTAAAATATCTGACCAGCAAAGGATGATTAGGCAGGGAAAGAACTGATAGAAAATCCAAGAATTTTATTCTCTTAATTTGACATTTTTTAGATAGTAAGGTATAAATAGAACACATTAAAAAAGTTTAGATTTATACGAACAAAGATAAAAAATCCATTAAAACGAGAGAATTGCCCTAAAAGAGGGGATTTTCTCGTTTTCGCTTTTTTAATGAAAAATTTTTTTCATATTTTAAGGAGGAAAGCAAATGGCTAACCAAAACAATCAGAATCAAAACACGACATACAGTTTTATCGATTTGAAAAGCTGTATCGGCAGAAACGGTAATCCCTATGTGGGAATTACTGTTGACGGACTTGTTGCAAATGTCGGCGAATTGCAGACATCTAAGACAGGGAAAAAGGTAATCAGTTTCAGTATCCCGATTCATGGAAGCGTTCGGTATATTACCGAGTTTTTTAACAACGGACTGACGCCGGACACTGACTCGAAAGACAGCAATGTTATTTGGGCCAGAGTAACAATGTGGGAAAAAACCGCAGAGAGGTTTGTTAAGTACCTCGAAAAACATCCGAGACCGGTCATCGTGCTCACCGGTGCTGTAGAATTGACGCAAAATCAGTCCAACGGGACTGTTTATACCAATGTCAATATCACAGCAAACAACTTCCGGCACATTTTGGATCGAGATCAAGCTCAAGGTGGTCAATCTCGCCAGAACAATCAGCAGGGTGGCAGCTATCGGGGGCAAGGACAGCCTCAGCAGCAGGGACAGCGCCAGGGCCAGACTCGTCAGAGTGGGACTCAAGGCGGAGGTTATCAGCCCGCTGGTGGAGGTTATCAGCCCGCTGGTCAGCCCGCACAGGGTGCTTCCCAGGGTGGAGGTGCTCCGGCGGCTCAGCCGTCCTATGGAGGCGGCTATGATGGTGGCCTGCCCGACGAGAGCGGATTCGTGGACTTCGAGGACGATGATGGCGATCTGCCGTTCTGAGGTTCTGCAAAATAGCGTTACGACGCTGAAATCAAAAGGAGGGGGGCATTGGGAAACCAATGTCCTTCTCCATTAATAAGGAGGAAAATTATGGAAACAACAAAGCGTGGCTCGGGTATTATCCGTCGTATTGACGATTTAGGTCGTATTGTGATTCCAAAAGAGATTCGCAGAACCTTGCATATTCGTGAGGGAGATCCATTTGAAATCTTTGTCGGAGACAACGAAGTCACTTTTCGAAAGTACTCGCCGATGGGCCCGTTACTGCAATCTGCAAGACCGTGGATTGATGCACTGGCTAAAAAAACCGGTCACCGATGCTTGTTTTGTGACACAAGTCAAGTAATTTATGCAAGCAACGGAGCAAAGGCATTGAATGAGGTGATGCTCAGCGATGCCTTCATTGCGCAAATGCGGCAGAGAAAGGTATGGACCTATTCACCGGAAACAGACAAGCCCATTTATGTAATGGAGCCTGATCGGTTGCCTTTTTACGTGACCTATATCAACCCCATTATTGCTAAGGGCGAGCTTATCGGCGCAATATGCTTCGTTTCCGATTCTACGAACCATACATGGGTTTCGGGAATCAATGAAGACCTCGCGGATATGATCGCACAAATCATTGCGAATGAATACGAATAATAAACACACAGAAAGAAGGAGTTACTATGGCAATTACTCAAGTGCTGACCGCTGAACAAATCCAGAAAAATAAGGAAGATATCATCGACCTGCTGAAAAGCACAAACCGCCCCGGCATTGATAAGCTGATCGATTACCTGAATAAGAGCGATTTTTTTACCGCTCCGGCATCGACTAAGTATCACGGTGCATACGAGGGCGGTCTGGCAGAGCATAGCCTCCATGTGTACTCACGGCTGTTTGAGCTGATCTCAAACGAGAACCGACTGCACGGCTTTTGTGCCGGTCAGGACGGCGATGCAATCCAGCAATGCATTAACTCTGCGATGATTTGTGGGCTTCTCCACGATATTTGCAAAGTCAACCTGTATTCTATCGACTACAAGAATGTCAAGGTATATTCTGAAAACGGGTCGAAGGAAGACAAGGATGGCAAATATGACTGGGTCAAAGAGCCTATTTACAAGTTCGATAGAGACAAGCAGGCGAAGCTACCTATGGGTCATGGCGAAAAGAGCATTTGGATTATCTCCGGCTTTATTAAGCTGAGTCGAGATGAAGCCATTGCCATTCGCTGGCACATGGGCGCGTTCGATGATGCTGCAAAAAACAATTCCGGCGACTTGACCGCTGCATTTACCGAGTATCCGATGGCGTTGATGCTGCATATCGCAGATATGCAGGCAACCTATCTGGATGACGGAAAGGGCTGATTTTATGAAAAAACAGTCTGTGATGATGCAGTCTGTATGGCCAACTGGTAAGCCTCAGATGAAGGTTTACCTCGCGGAAGAGACCTCCAAAACAGCCAATCTTAATTGGCTGTTTAAGGGGGATTCTGACTCCGCAATGGGTAACAGTATGCTGGAAAAGTATGGGACGCGATTTGTAAAAAGCGTTGTTCCGGCCGGAGCCGGTCTTACCTACATCTATCTGGATGACCAAATCCATTCAGCGATATTTACGGCAGACTGTGGAGAGCAGGAAGCCTTTTTTTGAAAAAGGAGAGAACATATGAACTATTGGGAATCCGCCGCCGGATATAACACGGCGGAGCATTTGCATCGATTGGCGATTGACGCTGTGGATACGCTCCACAAAATCAGTGATCAGCTTCAAGTGTTAATTGAAAATCAGGGAAATCCTCAAAACAAAGAAGGAGGGATGGAATAAAAATGGCAAATTACAATTGCACAATTCGGACGAACTATTTCCATGTGAAAGACGCAGACGCTTTCCGTGCATTGATGAGCCGCGCATACGGAACCGAGGACGATATCCAGCTCTGGGAAAAAACCGATAAGCAGGGCAATCTGATGTTCGGCTTCGGGCTACATAGTGCCATTGCCGGCGTGCGCAACGCTAAGGACGACGAATGTGAGGATGCGGATGAATCTGCATATGACGAATTCATTAGTGGTCTTCAAGCGTGCATTGCGGATGACGATGCCATCATTATTATGGAAGCCGGACATGAAAAACTGTGCTATGTAGTAGGTTCAGCAACCGTAATTACCAGTACTGAATTGAAGTACTTGGATATGACTACATTGGCAATGGAGGCTGCGACGGCACTCCTTAAAAATCCGAATTGGATGACGAGGTGTGACTACTGATGAGAGAAATTATCGGAGACATCTTGACGCCGAACATTGGTCATGATACCGTTATCGTGTGTCACCAGGTAAACTGTCGCGGTGTGATGGGGGCAGGCTTAGCAAAGCAAGTAAAAAACGCCTTTCCAGAAGTATACAGTGCGTATCAGTTAATGTGTCAATATATTGATGATTCGAAATCCTTATTGGGAAAAGTCCAATTTTGCGATACTTCCGCGAAATCAGGCTTTATCGTGGCCAATATTTTTGGTCAGGACCGATATGGGAGGGATCAGCAATACACTGATTACGCCGCTCTTGCCACGGCATTTCGCACAATCAGCCGTGCATATCCGGATTATACCGTCCGCATTCCTTATCGCATGGGTTGCGGACTTGCCGGAGGGAATTGGAAGGTCGTGAGTCAAATCATCTATGATGAGCTTGAATGTAACGGCATTTCTGTCGAAATCTGGAAATGTGACAGTTGAAGGGGCGTGATACATATGAGCAAAGATGTCATTGTAACAAAGCACGCCACACAGAGGACGAAAGATCGACTTGGATTAAGCAAAAAACTTGCTTCTGACCATGCGGAAAAGGCTCTGAAATATGGGTTGACTCATTCAGAAACCAAGGCGGGCTTGAAAAAGTATGTAGATAAGGTTTATTTTCAGAATTATGGAGCGAACAATATTCGGGTGTATCAACACCATGTGTATGTATTTGCTGATACAAAACTGATTACCATTCTTAATCTGCCAAACAACCTCTGTGGACTCGCAGATAAATTACAAAAAAAGAAGGAGGAACGTTCTCATGTACGAGAAATTGATGAATCTGTTTCCTGATATGCCGATTAGAGGCTTTGCCATTTGGCAGAATGGGGAGGAGATCTTATGTAAGAATGAGAAAATTGTCAATGATATCGCAGATATTCTCGATGGTATGGGATACACTGCAGTTACCGGGCAGTATGAACCCAATACTGGAGTCAATGACGGTCTTGATGGTTACTACTATGTAAGCGTCTAAGAGTAGAAAAAAGGAGGGCTATATATGAGCGCATTTGCCATTCGCGGATATGGTATCCGCTGTGAGGACTTTAAGGAACATCTCGTTCCGGAAAAGGTATTTGCTGTGCTTCGCGAAGAAAAGGGTGAAGACTCTGCATCTGTAAGTAAGGAAATAAGCGAATTCGAGGCAGCCTATCGTGCAATAGGTCGTTTCAATATCGGAGAGATTGTTGAGCATTTCTGTTATACATATGGTCATCTCGGAGAGCTTTTCTCTTTGGCGGATACGACCGGTTGCTTAGAAATTGATGACAACCCCGAACATGGGCGCAGTTATCTATATTGCGCCGCAATGATGCCGTGGGAAGCATCCAACTCTCCATTTCAGACGGAATCCGATGTAGAGCAAGCCATTATCACCGCCATGCAAAGGCTGACCGACTTAACCGAGTCGGAAATCCTTGACTATATTGACGATGTATACGATGGGGCTTCCTGTTAATCAGGAGGCTCCAACAATGGCTTATACATTAGACGATGTTCGTAAGGAATACCGGCGGCTGGATGCATTGCTTGGCGTTAATACTGAGAATATCAGATTGACGGTGTCAAAGCGATGCGTTCGCCGGTATGGAGTCTGCAAATTCCAAGCTAATTTGCCGTCCGAAATCGTAATTTCTGATTTCATCTTAGATGAGGAAGAACTATTTTGGGCAACAATTCGGCACGAATACACACACGCACTGGTAAAATTGCGAGCACCAAATGAGCACCATGGTCATGACAAAGTGTTTTATGATGCATGTAGAGAGGTGGGTGTTCCAGCATCCAGGTGTTTGCCTCTAAAGAGTAAACCTCAACCAAAATACACGCTCACTTGTTTAGAATGCGGTAAAACTTGGACTTATTATAGACGATCCAAAACAATTGCCGCATTTGAGACAGATCCGCATTGTGCGGAGTGTCCAGTATGCAAGAAAGCCAACTTTTTGGTAAAACAATTCAATACTTAAGGAGGACTACTATGTCAAAAGTTTTTGACTTCATTGAAAAAGAAAAAAACCGACAGATGCTTAACATTGAACTGATCGCCAGCGAAAACTTCGTCAGCGACGATGTAATGCGTGCAGTCGGCTCATGTCTGACAAATAAGTACTGCGAAGGGTATCCTGCTCATAGAGAGAGTGGGAATAAAGGCCGGTATTACGGCGGCTGTAAACACATCGATGAGCTGGAGGAATACTGCTGCCAGAAATGGAAAGAAGTATTCCACACAAATTATCATGTGAATGTCCAGCCGCATAGCGGCAGTTCTGCAAACCTTGCGGCATACCTCAGCATTTTGCAACCAGGCGATACGATTCTGTCCATGAATTTGAACAACGGTGGGCATTTGACTCATGGCTCTGGAGTAAACTTCAGTGGGAAGCTGTTTAATTTCGTATTTTACGATGTGGATGAGAACGGCTTGATCGACATGAAGGATGTAGAGCGGCTGGCAAAGAAACACCACCCGAAGCTCATTCTGGCTGGTGCTTCGGCATATTCGCGAATCATCGATTTCGAGGCATTTTCCAATATTGCATTGTCAGTAGGCGCTTACTTTATGGTCGATATGGCACATATCGCAGGTTTAGTGGCTGCGGGAGATCATCCGTCGCCCTTCGGGTTGGCGGATATCATCACTACAACCACGCATAAGACGCTGAGAGGCCCTCGGGGTGGCTTAATTTTCTGCCGCCCAGGGCTGGCAAAGAAAGTGGATTCTGCGGTTTTCCCTGGTACACAGGGCGGACCATTGGAGCATGTTATTGCCGGAAAAGCTGTGGCTGCAGAGGAAGCCTGCACTGAGGAATTCCGTCAGTACATCCATCAGGTGTGCAAGAACGCCAAGGCAATGAGTGATGAGTTCATTCGTTTGGGCTACAGTGTAGTCTCCGGCGGAACTGACAATCATCTTTTTCTGTTGGATCTGACAAATACAGGGCTTACTGGAAAAGAAGTTCAGGATTTGCTGGATGAATATCATATTACGCTCAATAAGAATTGCATTCCGCACGAGACTCGCTCGCCACAGCAAACTTCCGGTGTGCGCATCGGAACCGCTGCAATGACTACCAAAGGATATACAGAACAGGAGTTCCGCCATGTTGCGAAACTCATTGATCGTCACATCCGCACTTATCAAGCGAAGCAGACCGTGTAACGGTCGAACACAATCAGAGAAGCCATCCTATATGGATGGCTTCTTTTTTTATAATTTGACGTTTTCACTAAAATGAGGTATAAAAAGCACCAGTTAGTGAGGAGGCGTTAATATGGCAAATTTAGGCTCAAATAACGCAATCGCAATTGCACAGGCGTATTACGAACAGTCCGGAATGTCTTGTAAACTCCCGGACAATCAAAACGCGATTGATAAATGTGTAAACCTATATGTAATCGATAGAAACCAACTACCACCGAAACAAATTCCAGTTGCGGTAAAAACAGCCAATAAATCCGCAAAATTCGATAAAATTTTCCTTGAAGTTTCATCGAAAAAACGGCAATTAAACGGGACAGTAAAAAACATTTCCGGATGGTTTGAGCGATGCAAAGCGGAACAGCTCGTTATTGTAGATGAGCAGGGAAGAGCTGGTTTTATCATCGACTGGGTTCAAGCAAAAAATTTCATTTTTCAAAACATGAAAAATCCAAGTATTTGCGAGGTTCAAACAAAAACCAATAAATTTGACTCACATACAACCACTACAACGGTAATCGTCAAACTTTCAACATTAAGACAGCAAAATCTTATTGTTGACGAATTTGACATTACCTTTGCGTAACAAAGTACCCACGTTTCGACCGCTTAAAGTGGCGTAGACTGGAAATATATTTAGAATAGGAGATATACCTATGGCAGCAAAATTTTCCCGGACAGTTTCATTCACGAGAGTGAAATATGTCAAAACAGTAGTCGAAAATGGTGAAGCAAAGCTCATTGCAATGCCGGATGCCGTTTTTGATGGAGCAATTACTGACAGGGATAAGGTCGAAAGCCTGATGCGCCGGAAATTCGGCAAAAATATGGCTATCACTATCGTCAGTATTGAGTATGAATCCGGAAAGTATGAAATGTCTTTGGAGGAATTCATTCGTCATGCAACAAAAGTAGACGATTCTGCTCCATCTGAAGACGATACGGATGAGATCGGCGACGAAGTAGGGGAGACCCTTGATGCCTCGCTCGCTGACGACAATGCCGACATTTGATAGGCAAATTCGCAAAACCGGGGCAGCTCGGTTCTTTAAGCTGCCCCTTGTATATATTGAAAGGATGTCTTCTCATGGAAATTACATCAAAAAACACCCTAACTCGTATCATTTCCATTTTGCTATCAATTATCATGATGGGATCAATTATATTCTTTGCCGCGCCAATTGCCCACGCATCAGAAAATGATAAATTGTCCATAGAAATGGACATAAAAGCAAACGCGACAGAAAGCAGTATTTTATATGCAATTTTACGAAAATCTCAAAACCAATACCCAGATTTAGGCATCTGTAATGTCATGCATAATAATGAAAATTTCAACAAAAATGGTGTGAAGAAAATTACGCTCGGCTGTGAAGATGGCAGCCAAAAGGAATTGGATTTGATTGTTAATGTTGTATATCCAAACTCCTATAAATTTGAAACACGGCCATTGACAATTAAGGCTGAAAACATTCGGAATAGAGATGCAGATGCTCTGCTTGGATATGTAAATACAGCCCGCGCAATTGTTCATTCTGGAATGCCGCAATACGAAAAAGCTGTTGGTACAGTCATTCCCATTACAGAGGGAAGACCCTTTACATGGGATGATTGCGAAACAGAATATGACCATGATGGAGGGCAATATATCTTCACGCAAATATATAATGGCGTCCAACTAACCAGATCCGTTGTTGTTATCCCACCTCCACTGAATCAATTTGATTCGGATGTACCTGAATAGAGTGGAAATGATTTTTCTGCTTGTGCGTAGAAACCTCTGAGTGGGCCTGTGAGCGTATTTCGCTTTAAGACGGGGTTCTTGGCGAAAAACGGCAACGAGCCGGGGAGAATGTCGCTGAGTCCTCAGCCGATACATGAAAAGAAAAATCCAGTGGGAGGGAACAAAAGATGACTCCTAAACATATTCAACTGGCAAACAAAATTGGATTCGCTACGGCAGTGTTGCTGGTAGTGCTCTGGTTGTTTATTGCCATCAATCTTTACACGACAAAAGGGTTGTCTGGTGAAATGAATGTTGAGGTGGTAAGTCAAACCGAAATTACTGTCCCGCAAGCAGGCTACATCCCAATTGTGGCCGAAAGCTATATCACTGAAAGCAATATAAAGTTTAAAGAGGGGAATGGGCTCGCCAACATCTTTGAGACGGAGAAAAAACTTAATTCATTACTGAAAAAATGGCCTGAAAATCGACTCGTATCCCCAGCAATGCCTGAGCTTGGCGCATACAACACCAATGAATTAACAATAATTGCTTTCACCTGTGAACAATTAAAAGGCAAAAAAATGATTTTTGCAAACTATGCTTTCCAAGAATCAGAAGACTCAATCGTGATCTGCCTTGATGTAGAAGATATACCCAGCAAATACGAGTATGAGCAGCCACTCACGCAGGACAGCCAAGCGATCTGTCTTGTTTATATGGAAAATACTCAATTAGAAGATATTAAATCTATCAGGTTTGCGCTCTGAAATATTGTGTCTGTGATATGACCGCATGGGATTCCATGCGGTCTCTTTTTTCAAAAATGTCAAAAAGAAACAAAATGGATGTGCATTTTTACATCAAAACATTAAAACTTCAAAAATAATTTGACGATTCCACATTAACATGGTAAGATTAGAACATAAATGCTGGTTAACTTCCAGCCACAATGTATCAAACAAATGGGCAGTCATCAATGGGGATTAGATGTACCTGCTTCACAGGGGGCACTTGTCTTCATTCATCGCTTTCCACAGCAGTTTTATCCAGGGGGAATCGCAATGGAAGAATTATGGCTTTTTGAAAGCACAGGTAGAGACAATGGGGATAATATTTTTTACCAAGAAAACATCTTGAATGACCAATCACTCAATGATGGACTATTTAGTAAAAAAAGATATAAGGGATCAGAAACGTGGCTTAGAATGCCAAATAGTCTGCTTTCTAAAGAAGCAAAAATGATTATTTCAAATGATCCGAATCTGTCCGATACAACAATGCAAGCATTAAGCCTTCTTCAAAATGGGGAAATTAAAAGAATCCCATTTTATTTTGGAAAGGAAGATTTTGGAGAAGAGAGTGATGTTGGCTGCGCTTTGCTTTCGTCCTGCATAAAGGATGAAATGCGAGCATCATGGGCCGAAATCATTGCTCGGTATGCAGCATTAAGAAAAAAACCATTTGTGGATATGGCCTTTGGGCTGAAAGAATATCATAGAAAGTATGGGATGTTCTACTTTAGTAAAGAACATACTCCAATCAGTTGGTCACCTATGATCGTTCGCGTATCACCGGTAACTGTTTCTAAACAGATTGCTCTTGCGAAGTCCCTTATCCAAGACCGTGATACGCTCAAAACAAAAAAGCGTAAGAAATCCATTGAAACTTCAGATACTGCCCCGGAAGGCCCTATTCTGAAAATTGCACAGTAAGAAGGGGAGGGGACTCGCCAATGAAACGCTTTATCGTAAATGGTATCCTCTGTACCATTATAGTAGCAGGATCAATTATTTTCCTGCGAGAAAGCTCCTACATAATAATTGATATTGTCACACATTTTGCTGATATTATTTTAGGTAGATACCCATTTCCGACGATAGATGCATCCCTTACGAAACATTTTTTGATTTGGGTAGTTGTGTGTGTATTTATCACAATTCTATGGCACAATACGAATTCCGGCAACGGAAATCAAGATAACGATGATTAAGAAAAAACTGGACCATCATGGTCCAGTTTTTGCGCTATTGGGATGTTTGATTGTTGGGATTATCGGCCTGTTTTTTCGACAAATAAAAAGAAATGACCGCCCAACTTTGCCCGGTTAGCGGTCATTTCATGAACGATTAAGGGGAAGATAACCGTCTATCGGCTACGCCCTTTTTATGGTTTAATTATACCCGCTTTGTTTGGTGTTGTCAAGTATCGCTTGCGATGCTGTCAAAACGCTTCGGAAGCGGTTGCCGTCTTAGTCTGCGAGACCTGGGCGGTTTTTCTTGCTTTTTGTCAATGGACGTGCTATCCTGTCCACAGGAAAACCTTGTTTTCAGCGCTGTCATAACACGGTAGGCGGTCTGTCCCTCTAACAGAGGGCAGCTTCTTTGCCCTCTGTTCACACGAAAGGGGGGCTGCCCATGATGGTTACATACGCGGATTTAATCCAAGTTGGAATTTTGATTGTTGGCATCATCGGCCTGTTCTTTCAGGCGAATAAAAAGAAGTAACCGCCGCTAACCCTCGCAAAGTTTCGGCGATTACTTTCGACGATTTGAGGGACTGACCGTCTATCGGCAGCGCCCTTTTTATGGCCTAATTATACTCGCTTTGTTTGGTGTTGTCAAGTATCGCTTGCGACGCTGTCTGAACGCTTCGGAAACGTGAGCCGCCTTAGTGTGCGAGACCGGAGCGTAGCGAACACTCGCACAGTTTAATAGTGAAAAGCCCAAGCCGTTCAAATCTCAAATCGAAGCCCAACTAAGTGGGTTCGATTTGATGAGGGAATGTTGGCAGGGCTGTCACAAAACTGTAATGAAAAAATAACAAAACAGCCTTGAATCCAGTGAATCTCCACAGTAAAATAAAAATATAAAGACTCATTATGTATGCTAAGGAGGTTCGCGTATGTCTGCTATACAAATTACATCTGACACCGGAATCATTGCTCAGGCAAATGCGCTTTGTAACAGCCTTGGCATTAACGAAGAAACGGCGCTGCACCTTGTTATGAAAAACAATGTTGACAAAACAGGATCGCAAGTGGGTGTTTGAACAGTGATCGGGACAAATGAAAGCGGCTCATGAAAAAATGAGGCGCTTTTATTCTTGACCTTGGCGGGGAAGTGTGATACAATTAAATCGTTAATGAATGACCGAAAATGATTGTTTCAGGTCATTCGGCGGACAAAATAACAATTTTCTCGAATATGTTGAATGTATTGAACAATTTCTGCTATAATGACGAAAACTGAGGTGTTTCTTATGGATTACAAAACCGCTTGCAAGGTCTCTGAATTGGGGCAATTGATGATGAAAGAAAAAAACTATGAAGTCACGACTATACTGGGCATTACAAACGACTCGGAAAATCGAATCGTTTATTTTCGATGCACTGACGGAATATTTCCACACACATCAGTTGTTTTACCAATGTCCGTACAAGCGCTCACACAGCTTTTTCTAAGATCACCTAAAACCACTGTTTTTATCAATCACAACGATGAATCTGGCGAAGAACTTTACAGTGTTCAAGTTGTTGATTCTGATGGCTTTTGGTTAGATTCCTTTAAAACCCAACAAGAAGCTGAACAGTATATCAAAGACCACGGGCTGAAAAAAGTTGAAAGTAAAACTGCTTAATTTGAAAGTAAACCACTACCCTATCGGCTGCAAACCCGCATAATTACGGGATTTTCTGTATTATCAGGGCGGTTTAAAAAATTGAAAGTAAACAACGTGCGGTTTAAAGTAGTGCGACCATAAGAATCAATTTTAAGGAGAATATTTTCTATGAAATCTGACGTTTTTTCTATATTGCAAATAGACGATTATCGAAATAAGGAAGACACAGTTATTGACCGCACTATCAATGGGCAATGCTCTCGTTGCGGAGGATGTTGCACAGATATTCTTCCAATGAATTATATCGAAATAGACCGGATACAAAGATATGTAAAACAGCACCATATTCAGCCAATCGAACACATACATGATCCAAATACTATTGATCTGCTTTGCCCGTTTTTGGATCAGAAATCGCACTCATGTATAATCTATGATGTCAGACCCCGCATATGCAGAGACTTCATCTGCTCCTTGGGTAAGGAAGACATTGCAAAATTGCGTGATGATGGAGCCTCAAAATCTATGCGAGGCCACGTGCTCGGAGATATGGAATACTATTCTCGATTGCGGCAGTTCTATTTCGCATGTATGCTTTTGGGCGGTGACAACCACAATATCAACTAAAAATGGAGAAACAATGATTACTGTAAATTTTGAGCGATTATTGGATATGTCGAAGATCTCAAACTCTCGTACCTATTCATGGGACGGGCTCCCGTCCATCTCAATCGAAGATATACTGGCAGCTAAGAATATAGGTGTTTGTGGTAATCCCCGCCCCTTTGGCGATTCATGGAGGCATCCTCCGGTTGGCAAGCATTCTCGCGATTATCACATTGAGCGTATCATATATTTCATAGAGCATCCGGAAGAAATATCCGGTATCGAGGTGGACAACGATTGCGATGGAGGTATCATCTATCCATCATGTTGCATTATAGACGGATGGCATAGGATTGCTGCTGGATGTGCTTTAGCACTTGATCGGGTTGATATTGAGTATGGTGGTCGGCATGATATAGAAGACTATTTAACAGAAAAAACAGACGTCCGGCCCAATGAGGTGCTTGTTCTGTATTAGAATTGGTTCGGTTCACGAAAGGAAGTTTTTATGGAAGTACGCCATGTTATTAGAGATTATGATGACAAAACACACGAACTTGTAAACAGATATTTAGTTCGTTACCTCAAAAAGATGCGAGGTAAAGACAAAGCTACGCGATGCATTATGTCCAATACCTTTAGCTGTGCAATCAAAGTTCTTGACCAACTCCGTGATGTTGAACTCCATGATGTCGTCATGTCCGTTTTTGTGTATTGTCGAGACGAGAACTACCAATTCATTTCAAGAGAATTTGTAAAATGCATTGAAACCGCTGTGCTTGACCCAGACCGTTTTGTGATGGGACTCCACCCGTTCTATAACAATTTGGCAGCTATGCTTAAAACCCCAGAAGCAATGATCCGCTACTCTGAATTCCTTGGTTTGTTTATGAAGCTCTACCACACAAAGTCACAGACGGGCATCATGAATCCTAACGTGGCCACTGCGTACTGTGATCTCATCATGCAATCGTTAGATTACCTCCGGCCCAAAAAACTCGATGTGCAAAATACTGTCGTGGGAATATCCACTCAAGGTGAGGCTTTGATTCGTCCAGATTATTATGCGTATCAAGATTTGGCTTCGTTGGAATGGTTGGAAGAAGTTTTAGTGAACAAAAATCCGGCTGCAGATCACAAAGCATTTTCCCTAAAATATGGATATACGGAATCTGTTTATGAAAATTCAGATATTCACAGGCGAATTCGGAATGGGTTTGTTAATGTTAAAACAGCATTGATGCCATTTATTAATGAATACACCTATGATATATTACCTACCAAGTATCCAAATGGAGAATTAAAAGAATGGTTGCTGCTTTTACACAATGTTAGTCTCAACTCGCTTAAAGAAAAACTCAAGCTCCGCCGACGCACATTACCCGCAAATGGGGTCAAAGTAGTTTTCTCTGATCCAACCGAAGAATTCTCCGAGTTGCTCCTAAAGGAAATCGTTAAAAATGATACTGTATATTTGCTCTACAAGGTATCCTCTCACAATGGAGACTTCTCCGGATATTATGATACACAGGAACAGTATTTCTGGTCAGCTCTGTGGGAAATGCAAAATCATGAACCATATGACTATCTTCAAAGTATGGTGTTGTTTTGCTATGCAGCAATTGTTTTGGATGATCCCGATTATTCGGATGAAAAATTCCACGAAAATTTTAAGAACTTCATCTTCCCTATTAAAGCAAAAACATATCAGTATGGAGGCAAACTGAAACAAACTTACAATCAGACGCTTTCAAACCGCGTTCTGGAAGATCCAGAGCGCTACGAACAAAAAGAAATTTTGATTAACGGATATATTCGCAAACTGCCGGACGGACAAAAAGCATCGGACGAAGCGAAGGCCAGAGCCAAACAACTTGGGTATGACCTAAAAGAAGATGAAACCTATGTGGTTCCATTTACAAAACAGATTTTCTATCTAAAGAAACCTGAAGACGAAGAAAAGTGATGCTTAACATCTTTTTTGGGAGACTAACATGCCGTCTAAGTGGGAATAATTTATGGTTCTGCGGAACTACAAGCTCGCGCCTTTAGGTGCGAGTAGTTGACAAGCACATGAGGTTTTATTCCATGAAGTATTACGTCGTTTCGGATATCCACGGTTTTTTCACACCAATGAACAAAGCACTAACAGATGCAGGTTTCTTCACTGATACAGAGCCGCACAAGCTGGTTGTATTAGGCGATTTATTTGACCGTGGCACTGAAATAGATAAATTGCAAGCATTTATTTTGAACCTAATGAAAAAGAATGAGGTCATTCTCATCCGTGGCAATCACGAGGATCTCTTTGTAAAATTGGCCACCATCGATATGGGTATCCCCTATAAACATCACGTCAGCAATGGTACATACGAAACGGCTCTACAAATGACCGGATACAGCTTTTCAGAAGCCAAAAATCGTTGTGCCGATTTTGCCAATGCTATGAAAAATACCCTTTTCTATCAGCAAATCATTCCGTCTACATTAGATTATTTCGAGACTGAGCATTACATCTTTGTTCATGGATGGATACCCTGTGCCCGAGAAACAGCAAACCACTTCTCCCCTATCGTTCAATGGAGAGATGTTGCCCCTGATGAATGGGTAAAAGCTCGCTGGTATAACGGCATGTGCGCCGCCAATCAAGGCGTTACCGAAGAAGGTAAAACCATTTTGTGCGGTCACTGGCATACCTCGTTTGGCCACAACGTATATGAACACAATGGCCCGGAATTTGGGGACGGAGCAGATTACAGTCCATATTACGCACCCGGAATCATCGCATTGGATGCCTGCACAGCCATCAGCGGTATCGTGAACTGTATCGTAATAGAAGACTGAACAACAAAAGGTGAAATACAAATGTCGAATTACAGAAAAACTGCATGTCCTATTGTTAAGGAATTCTTGAATTACCATGAATCCATCAAGGGTCATTCTCAGGGCACAGTCGATTCATATTATTCGGATATTAAGGCTTTTATCGGTTGGATCAACGCACAAGAGCGCCCGCATGATGAAGAAGCCTATATGGATGAAAACATCACGCTTGAGAAGCTGGGACAAATCACCCGGATGGACATCTACGAATATATGTCATGGCTTTCCAGAGAAAAACATTTGGAAGCTGCGACCAGGGCAAGGCGGCTGGCGGCCGTCAGAGCACTGTATCGGTATCTTTGTGTAGCGTCAGGGCAGTTGCATGATGACCCTACCGTCGGCGTGTCCCCCCCTAAAGTCAAGAGGAGACTTCCTGTTTACTTGAACGAGAATCAGGCTGAGGAGCTTTTGGAAGCGCCAGAGGGCACTTTTGCACTCCGAGACCAAACTATCCTTATGCTGTTTATGGTGTGCGGTCTGCGTATCTCTGAACTGGCCTCGCTTGATTTAGATGATCTCAATGATGATTCTATTCACATCATTGGTAAAGGCAATAAAGACAGGGTCGTCTTTATGTCTGATCCATTAAAAGAACAAGTTGATAAGTACTTGGAGTTGCGCTACACACTGACTCCAAAGAAAGGCCATGAAAGAGCTCTTTTTTTGAGCAGGCTGAACACACGCATCAGCGTTCGCCGAATTCGCAGTATGGTCATGGAGCAATTCCGTGCAGCCGGCTTAGACGCCTCAAAATATTCTCCGCATAAGCTGAGACATACTGCTGCTACTTTGATGTTAAAAAACGGTGTAGATATTCGTGTCATTCAGGATTTCCTCGGACATGAAAACTTAGGTACAACTGAAATTTATACCCATGTAGACAATGCCGATTTGCGAACTGCAGCACAGGTCTCCCCCATTGGAAAATCACGAAAAATCAACGAAACGGGCGGTGTTTGATCCGCCCGTTTTTTCGTAATTTGACACTTTCTTGAATTCGGGGTATAAAGAAGCCAACAGGAAATTTTGGGAAATGCAATATGAAAATAAGAGATAGGGTGTATATATTTGACTGCAATTTTAGGAAAAGATACAATACTTTCTATTCTCGGTGAGGCTAAGCTGAATGCTCTGATGCAGCAGGCTTCTCCAGCAAAAGAGCTTCGTTCATCTGACATAGATGCCGTTACAAGTACAATGGATATGAAGCCGGAAGATTTTGCTGAACTCTGTCTTGGTCTGCAAAATATAGGCTTTACTATTCTTGAAGAAAATATCGAAAATATTTCCACAGCGGATGTCGATACTAATCAAGATGATGTGCCAGCAACTAACAAAGATCCTCACTCAATAATATTTGCCCAACGTGTGGAATCGAGCAGTGATGATCCGGTAAAAACATACCTGAAAGAAATTGGCAAAATCCCTCTTCTCACGCCAGAACAGGAAATTGAATTTTCCACGAGAGCTGCCAATGGAGACGAATATGCACAACAAATGATGACTGAAGCCAATTTACGCTTGGTTGTATCCATTGCAAAACGGTATACGGGTCGAGGTTTGCAGTTTTTGGACTTGATCCAAGAAGGCAATATTGGCCTTATGAAAGCTGTAGAGCGGTTTGACCCAACCAAAGGCTATCGTTTTTCCACTTATGCAACGTGGTGGATTCGACAGTCTATCACCCGCGCCATTGCGGATCAAAGCCGGACGATTCGTATCCCCGTACACATGGTGGAAACAGTCAATCAGGTCACAAGAACACAAAGGAAACTGATGCAGGACTTGGAGCGGTCCCCAACGGACGGTGAACTTGCAGATGCAATGAACATGCCCGTTGATAAAGTCAGAGATATTCTTCGCGTTGCGCAGACTCCCATTTCACTGGAGACGCCAATCGGCGAAGACGAAGATTCTTTTATGGGCGATTTTATCCCGGCTGATGAGAATAGCAATCCGGAAGAGGCTGTTAATGAAGTCATGATGAAAGACTCTCTTCAAAGTGCAATGGAAGTGTTAACGCCACGAGAAAAACAAGTAATCGATTTGCGATTTGGCCTAACAGACGGTCGGCCACGCACATTAGAAGAGGTTGGAACTGAATTTTCGGTCACAAGGGAACGCATTCGTCAAATTGAGGCAAAAGCCTTAAGGAAACTCCAGCATCCTGCAAGAAGAAAGATGTTAATTGATTATTTAAATTAAATATGAAAGTAAGAAATAACTCAAAAGAACTACAATCTTTTGAGTTATTTCTTATTATTTATTTTATTTTTCGCAAAAGGCCCGCTCATCAACTGAGCGGGCCTTTTTATTAGCTGATATGTTATCGAATCCTCGCAAACTCAACTGCAATGGCCTTCAAAAGATCGTTCTCCATATCAATTGAGGCCATGCCTGGACGTGAATCATTCACATACGCTTCGTAGAAAGGCCGCAATGGAGACTCATCATCAACATACCCAAGAGTGTAGAATACCTTGAGCGCATCCCAAAGCGTCAATAGATCAGCTTTCTTGCACAACATGAACTTGTTGTTATGCAGGATTTCACGGTTGGGCATACCCAGCCGATTTTCTTTCCACATCCTCCGCTCCTCATTTGAAACGGGCGGAACATTTTCAGCTTTGGCTGCAATAGGAATTTCATGAGGGATGTCTTCCCCATCAGATACAGATGTTTCTTCGGCATCAGCGTCCATATCGGAATCCTCATCATCTTCGTCATCAAAAAAAGATTCCAACGCGGAACACAATGCGGCAAAAACATTGTACGCTTGAATCACATCTTGAGGTAAGCCCAAAAAGCTATGTGGCAGCTCTCTAAAACCTACAGTTGCAACTTCATTGTCTCCCATAGACAGTAGCGTTTCGAGCATATAAGGACCATTCGCATAGACCTCAAAGCTCGCAATCGGTCGTTTTTGCTTTTTCATAATGATAGCTCCTTTTCATTTTTGGATGGTCCGAGTAGAGGGATTTGAACCCCCGACTTCCTGCGCCCAGAGCAGGAGCGCTACCAACTGCGCTATACCCGGATATGCAGATCCCCAGGTTATACATCCACAGGATCAAGGCAGATACGCTCTGCGTTTCGGGAATATGCCTATTCCGCTCCGCGTCAGTTTTTCGCTACTCCACGGATACCGTTGCGCAGTATACGTGTTTCGTGCGGCACTAATGCCTCATCTTGATCGGAGGTGTCGAAGGCTGGAGTCGAACCAGCATCCGGAAAGGTGATTGAGCCTTTTGATTCTACCATTTGAATTACTTCGACATAAGACAGGCCGGGATGGGGTTCACCCCCCGGCCTATTGTGTTTAGTGCTTACGCGTCATCGCCATCAAACCCGGCATAATCACCATAATCGTCGATTTCGCCAGAACCCACAGAGTTGGCTACATTAGGCTCAGTCGGCGTGACACCGATTACAACAGTGGGAGAAGTGGCTTTCTCGCCACCTGAAGTGGCAATCTTGCCACCAAGCAGTCCGGCCAGCATTGCCTTTAAATCAATGCCCATACCTTGGGTAAACCCTTCCGTTACCTGTGTAGTACCGGTCACAATGTCTGCCAGCAACTTTGCGCTGTTCCCTTCCCCGTACATGGTGATTTTGTCCACCTTGGAGAGAGGCTCAGCAACATTCTTAGCGATATCCGGCAGGACATTCACAATCATTTCCACAATGGCAGCCTCGCCATATTTCTTCATGGCTTCCGCCTTGCGGTCAATGCCTTCGGCTTCTGCCAATGCCTTTGCCTTAATTGCTTCTGCTTCCGCACGACCCACAGCAGAGATACCAGCAGCTTCCTGCTCCTTTGCGTACTTCATCGCATCAGCCGTCAGCTTTTGGGCTTCAGCGGCCTTTTCCTCTTCGTACCGTCGGGCTTCCGCATCCTTCTGGCGCTTAAAGAGTTCCGCCTCGGCTTGCTGCTGTTGACTGTAACGCTCTGCGTCCGCCTGGGCACGAATCTGTGCGTCCAGCGTCTGCTTGGCAACCTCGACCTCCTGACGCTTCAGTTCGGCATCACGCTCGGCTTTAGCGATTTGTGCATTCACCGTTGCTGTTTCAATGCTCTTTTGCTGTTCCTGTTGCTGGATCGTATAGGCAGCGTCTGCTTCAGCTTGTTTTGCATCAGCAATGATTTTCAGCTCGGCCTTCTTGATCTCCAGTTCATTGTTCTTCTGTGCGATCTGGGCGTCTGCCATAACACGGGCTTCATTGGCCGCCTTATCCGCATCAGCCTGTGCAATGGCGACATCACGGTCTGCCTGCGCCTTCGCGATGGCGGCGTTCTTTTTGATGAGAGATGTATTATCTGCGCCCAGATCCTTGATCAGTCCGTTTTCGTCGGTGACGTTCTGGATATTGCAGGACAAAATCTCAATGCCCAGCTTATCCATATCCTGGACGCCTTCTGCATCACCTGGTCGGAGAAGGAGTCCCGGTCGGTGTTGATCTCCTTTAAGGACAGGGTGCCGATGATCTCACGCATATTGCCCTGGAGGGAATCCTGAAGGTCCCGTGCGATTTGCTCAGCGGTTTTGTTCAGGAAGTTCTTTGCGGCCAGCTTAATTCCTTCCGGTGTCGGAGAAATTCTTACCTTTGCCACGGCATCAACATTCACATTGATGAAGTCATTGGTAGGCACAGACTGTTCCGTCTTAATATCAACGGTCATCTGGCCAAGATACAGCCTGTCCATGCGTTCAAAAAACGGCAATTTAATACCCGCACGACCAATCAACACCCGGTTTTCTTTCTTTAACCCGGAGATGATAAATGCTTGGTCAGGCGGTGCCTTGACATAGCCGGACTTCAGAATGAGTACCAGTGCAACGATAACGAGTACAGGGAGTACCTTTAACCCCAAAAGCGCAAATAATTGCCCCATAATTCTGCCTCCTATATATATTTGCCTCACAATGTGTGAGGTCTTTTGTAGAGAAATCGCCACAATTTTTGAGGATTCCGGAATTTAATGGAGAAGCCAGCCACACTCCATGTTCAGAAGCTCGGTAATTCGAGCAACCATTCCGTAGCAACAATTTTACCGTTGTCATCCGGGAGCGTTTCGCTAAAAATTGACTGATTTAGGAAACTCCTGCTGTTCTTATTCCAGCATAATCAAAAATTGCGGCGACTGGGGCAATGCCCCTGAGAAAGAGAAAGCTTGCCGGAAAAACTACTATCCCGGCATGGAGCTGGTGATCGGATTCGGACCGATGACCTACGCATTACGAATGCGTCGCTCTACCAACTGAGCTATACCAGCAGAGAGGATGCCGGAGAGAGAAGTAGTGAAGCTCCGGCACCCAGCCTTAGAAAGAGGTGTGCTCCCAGCAGTATCCAAAAACGACTTACTGAGATAACATCCGCCGTATGTTGCCCTTACATACAGGCGGAAAGCGGTTTGTGCGCATGGCACGCCCCGCATGGCAGGGGAAGAGTGAATCGAACGCTCGTTGACGGTTTTGGAGACCGCTCTACTACCATTGTAGGATTCCCCTATATTTGTGCGCTTGCCGCTTAGATTGTCACGCCACCACGGATAGGTGTGTTAGTCTCTGCTGTACGCATTTCATTGCGCCAGTCTCAACTATGGAGTGTTTTCAGCGGCCATTGTCTTTCTCTGTGAGGATTTGCGCTACGCTCACATCATCCGGGTGTTACCCGGCCTCTGGAGCTGGTGGACGGATTCGAACCCCCGACCTGCTGATTACAAATCAGCTGCTCTACCAGCTGAGCTACACCAGCATATTATAATGTATGCCAAGCCCACCTCTCAGCAAATGTGGCCATATTTTCCAAAAAATCACGCTGTAGGTCACGAAATTTCTTGCCACCAAAAATATTGGTTGCCACTCCCGACTTTGTTCGTCCAGACCGCGATATATAAGGGGACAGCTTTCGCCGTCAGGTGCTCACGGTCAACACCGCATCATGATTCGCAACAAACCCGCCTTTTGCCGCATGCGGTTTTCATGTGGGGGGTTCCCTTTCCCCCAAACCAGCCAACACCTCACAACCTCAAATGTTTGGCAACCGCTCCAGATTTTGTTCTTCCAGACTGCAAGGGATTTCTCTGTTACCAGAGATGCGTGCATTCTTACAGTCGTCCACGCAAATATATGAGCGATGGGTTGAACCAGCAGAAACAGCCGGACAGAAAGGAAAATCGCTCACATAAAACTTTTCGCCGGGGATCCCGGCTGGAGCGGCTGACGAGATTTGAACTCGCAACGACTTGCTTGGAAGGCAAGTGTCCTACCATTGGACAACAACCGCACGTTCTTGGTGGAGCTGCGTGTATGAGCTCACACCCACACACGCTTCCCCATATTACAGAAAGAAAAGGAAAAAGGATTCATCCTCGCGTCTGCTTTGCGAGGAATTAGTAGCAGGAGTGGGATTCGAACCCACGACTTCCGGGCTTGAAGTCCGGCGAGCAACCTTCGCTCATTCCCACCAGGTAGGAAGGTTTATTGTGGTACTCGGTTCATGCATTGCCACAATTATAGCAACAGATAACCTCCCACTCCACCACCATTAGAAGCGTCAATACCGCAACCGTTAGTAGCGTGTAGGCCGCCTTCCGAGACCTACTGTGTAAAGGACAAATGCTCAATTCTCCACCCAAAAAGAATGGAGTCTGGATGCAGAGGCAGGAGTCGAACCTACAATTTCCAGCTTATTTGCCGAAAATGCGACCGTCGCATAGTCTCTGCCATTTAGAAAGGATGTGGTCCAAGCGGTTCATGCACCGATTTCCTCGGCAGATAACCTCCCACGTGTTATGAAAAACCAGATCCACGAGTAAACTCCCGTGGTAGGTGCAGGAGCGGGATTTGAACCCACGACCTTCAGGCCTTGAACCTGACGAGCTACCACTGCTCCACCCTGCCATCGTTTTCGAAGAGAAAAGCCTACACAATTCGTCCCAAACCAGTGTCGGAGTTTTATCCGGGCCCGATTAGATGGGTAGCTACTCCATCCTGGCGACCACCTTTATCCCAAAAGAGCCGCAGTGTCACGGCGTGTAGAGGGAATTACATTGCGGTCACAATATAATCCGCACTTTTCTCTCCTGCCCGCATGGGCAATGTTTGCCGTTGGTCGGACTTGAACCGACATTACATGTCTCTAACCATTGAGCTACAACGACTTATGGTGCCGCTGGCCGGGATCGAACCGGCATGATGTCGCCATCGAGGGATTTTAAATCCCTTGTGTCTGCCAGTTTCACCACAGCGGCTCATCCAGTTTATGTGCTAATTATACCACGTTTTTGTGAAAACGTCAAATTTTTTCGATAGAGATCACTTTTCAGGATGAAAATAGAATGATTCATATGAGAATATATGGGCATTTTTGCCGCATATATCAAATTGACAGAAAAAATATGTGTGGTATAATAGCCGTAATTTCTACCTCCATTGAAAGGTAAACCACATGGGAAAGAAAAATAAACAACCAAATAACGAAGATCAGTTCACAATCGCAGAATACATTTCTACTGAAAGTGGACAGTATTCTCTTTTGCCGGTGGATATGCCTCATTTGGTGAAACATATGCACGGACCGGTAATCGACTCTGTTATGTCCCAAGGACTGGCAGAAAATCTTAATGTATTGCTTAATGACACAAGCGTTACATCAGAAAAGCCACTACCGATCCAAACTCGCGTCATGCTCAGCTATGAGGGATTGGATTATCATATCGAGGGAAAACAAAAATTCACAACTTTTGACCGTGAAGTGCTTGATGCGGTTGCTTCACTTGCCGGCGAAAATGAGATTATCACCCCGGCGGCCATATACCGCGTCATGATGGGTAAACGAGACAGTCACTATGTCACCAGAGCGCAGGAGCAAAAGGTCATCAACAGCATGCTTAAATGCGGTTATTCTAAATTGAGCATCGACCTGACTGACATGACCGAGAAGGACTCCCCTATTGGTAAACAGCTTCAAAAGGATGGGCTGAGTGTGACTTACTCTGGGAATTTAATATCATTTGAAATGGTTACGCTATCTTCCAGATACAGAGAAGTTACTTGTTTTAGATTACTGTCTGAACCTGCACTTGTTCGGTATGCTGCCAGCATCGGACGGATCAGTGAGTTCCCTATTGATTTGCTCGACACGAGTGTAAATAAAACAGAAACCAATATCATGATCCAATCATACCTACTCCGGTGTATTGATGAAATGTACCGAGGAGAGGCATCCGGCAATCTTATTTCAATAAGTAAACTCTATGAAGCGATTGAAGGGCAAGATGCCAACGATCAACAAAAGGCAAGATTCAGAACAGCAGCGTCCACGATTTTGACCGACTGGAAGAATAAGGATTACATCAAAGGATTCACTCAGCGAAAAGTTGGGCGAACAATTAAAGGCTTTGAGATCAACCTTAATCCCCAGAACATAAAAAACACACATCGATAATTTCGCCGGAAGCCTTACTTGGTTTCCGGCATTTTGATGGAAAGCCAAAAAGTGTATAGAATCCAGCAGGTCAAAAACTGTATAGAATAGGAAAAATAGGTTTATTTTTGTATAGAATAAATTGATTTTTGTATAGATTCCTTCAACTAAAAAACTGTATAGAATTGCTCCAAAAACGTATAGATAAAGTCGATAACTGTATAATTGAGCTAAAAAAGTGTATAGAATAATCCAGCTCAAAAAGTGTATAGAAAAACCTCAAATCCCTTGAATTTCAATGGGTTTGAGGTTTTTCTGTTTACATAAGATGATAGTTTTTGCAAATTATTTGCAACTATGCTTTAATACCTGCAAATGAGATAGCCTACGCATCTCATTCTTTTTATAACAAAATGTGTTCACCAGTGAAAGACACTCTTAAAACCGCACGAGTTCCAAAATGTAATAGAAATGATAGAAATTGTAACATATTTCAAGCTCAAAGAAACCGTAAAAATTCTCTCATTTCATGTGTCCGCCACGGAAAGACATCATTTAATGATGATTACTAATTGTATAATCAATGAAAAATAGAAAAATCCTCGAAGTATACAATTCGTAATATTGATTCTATACAGAAATGGAGGTATGTCAATATGCACAAAACGCCTTATGGCGTAAGAAATCAACGGCATCACTGCAATATCCAACCAACTGCATTGGAATGGTTTGACCGACAATTCCCCCCATCTAATTTCAACGGACGATTTCAACTCGGCTATCGCAATGCGGAAGCTATAGGTATATATCCTCTGTGTACTGGTGATTTGGAAACAGTCCGGGCATTCATCGAGACCATGCACATCAGCAGCCATATAGATTATTACATTACTGCTAATGCGGTTTCCGGTGTCTCTCGGACATCTGATCAGCTTTTCAGCCTACATAACATTGTGATCGACATTGATGTGCATAGTGAGGAAATGAGTTCAGAAGAAATCGAGGAGATAATTGACGGTCTCTGGTTCCGGCTCTCGCGAGATCTATTCTCAGATGAGGACTACCCCTCCCCTACCTCCGCTATTGCATCTGGGCGAGGGATCCAGCTTTGGTGGGCCATCGAGCCGATGTCCAGCAAATGTCTCACTTGGTATAAGGAAATAGCCTCAACACTGGCAGACAGCTTAGAGGATATGCTGGCAGATTACCCTGATGAATTTAAAGGCGTCACGGTCGATAGAGCATCTTCTAAAAATGCCGTTGGATATTTCCGGCTACCTGGTACATGGAATACCAGAGCTGAACGGCCGGTCGTCATATTGGATATTGCCCAATGTGATGCCTATGACACTAAAGAAGTCATTAAATGGGCAAAAGCATATCAAAGGGAACATGAGCCGCCTGCTCCGGTGTATTCCGAAACAGAGTCTTTCCAATATTCCGATGCAGAAGTTTATATCCTGGGAGATATCCGTGTTGCCGCGTTTTTCCGTGTCCGACAAATCATGCGGCTTAGGGCGATACGAAACAACGAGATTGGTGAAGAAACCCGCAACAATATGTGTTTCATCGTCTATAATGCACTTCTCCCATCTCAAGGTCCAGAAAAGGCATGGGATAAACTCAAGCAGTTCAATGCCGGATTTAAAAATCCGATGACCGAAAAAGAACTACATCAAACAATCGATACTTCATTGCGAAAAAACGGGTATCGGTACAAGAATCAGTCGATTATCGATTTTTTAGGTATTACAGAAGAAGAGCAACAGCAGATAGAGATGTATGCGCCAACGCAGCCGTATTCTCCTTTTACACGGATGTCTAAGCATCCAGCCAGAAAAGCTGCGGCGAAGGTTTCCAAGGAAAATCGAAATGCCAAGATTATTGAATTGTACCAACAAGGAAAGAGTAAAAAAGAAATCTGCGAGATGCTAAATATATCATTCAATACAGTAGCCGGCATTTTAAAAAATATTCCTAATAGAGAAAATACCCCCAAAACAATTCGGGCACAAAAAGCCATGGAATTGCTAAATAGTGGACGAACAGCAGAAGATGTTGCTGAACAATTAGGAGTAGATATAAGAAGCGTTTTTTCTTATAAAAAAGAATATGAAAAAAAACTTCAAAAAACGTCCTATATATGATTGTTTTATATGCCGGAGGTTTGGTGAAAATTTGCATGAAAAATTTGAGGGTCGGTTTTGTTTCCCAACCCTCAAATGGTTTCCATGCTCCCTGTTCTTTCGCAGGCTTGCTTTAGTATTTGCTTTTCGCCTATGCCGTCAAACTCTATTACGAGGACGCCCGATGCTCGGATTTCCTTAATTGTCCCCTTTCCAAAGAATTGGTGTCTGACTTGTGTTCCGATTTGGATATTCTCCAATTTAGATTTGTTTGTCGTTGCGACAATGATTTTCTTTGGTTCTGGCTTTACAGGATTCTTTTGTGCTGCCTGTATCCGCTTATCTGCTCTCTGCGTGCTTTGCTCTGTCTGTATATTCTGTGCAGGTTTATATTTGGGGTCATATCGTTCATAAGGTTTTAGAAATTCAGATGGAACGATTTCTTCCTCAAAAAATTTTCCCACTATGATGAATTCTAATTTATGTTTGGCTCTGGTTGTTCCAACATAGAACAGTCGAGCTTCCTCTTCCCTCTCATCAGTTGTCTGTAGAGTACTTGGTGGAAGAATACCGTCATTGATATCGATCATAATTACATGGTCGAACTCTAATCCTTTGCTGGAATGGATGGTTGACAGAGTGATGTTTGAATTGTTTGACCCTGGATAGGTCTTTATTTTCTCCACTTGTTCGAGAAATTCTTTTAAGCTATTACAGGAAGCGGCAATGGATTTCAAAACATTGATTTTCCATGTGATGGCATCTTCTGAGGCACCCTCATCTATTTTTCTCTCAAGGTAATTCAGCCGATATTCGATACAATTGAGGATGTAGTCGATACCATAGACTGGTAGCATGGTTTTGAGATAGAAAAAATCGTTGGATAACTCTCGCAGCCGGTATTCAATGCCCTTGAATTTGGGCATTGCCAGCATTGCTGCAAATACTGAGGGATATTGTTTTCGAGACATTTCCGTGTAGATGCTGTCCAAGGTATCCTTTTTGATATATAATCCCAACTTAAAATATATCCGTTTAAATACATCGAAATCCTGCTGATTAAGAGCAAATCGAAGCATATCCAATATGTCTGAAACCGCAAAATGAGTAAAAAAGGTTTTTGCTGGGTCTTTGATACGCACGGATATATTTTCTTTAATTAGCTGGCTTATAATGGGTGCTACAGAATCATTGTTCCTGTAAAGAATGGCCAGAGTTTTGTTGGGTGTTTCTGTGTATTTGCGAATTTGGCGCATCACATATCCTGTCTGCTTTATTTGTGTGGCCATTTCTGTGAATTTAATTTTCCCACTTTTTGAGGAGAAAGCGACCATGTTTTTATCGTTACGGCACTCATTTCTTTTTATAAATGTGTTTGATGCCTGCACAATATGTTGATCGCTTCTATAATTTGTTTCCATGTAAAGGACTTGCGCGTTGTCGTAGTCATTAGGGAAGCTCAGCAATGCGGTTGGATATGCACCCCGGAAACCATAGATGCTTTGATCTTCATCGCCGACCATAAAGATGTTCCCTGCTCTGCCAACAATCATTTGCACGATTTTGTGCTGCACGAGAGAGGTGTCCTGCGCTTCATCCAAGCTAACATACCTGTATTGATTTTTTACACGGGCTAAGATGTCCGGGTATTGCTGAAGCAGTTCATATGCCATGATGAGCTGGTCGTCAAAATCCATCAGCCCGTTTTCGTACATATACTGGCGGTACTTCCCGTAAAACATAGGAAAAGAAATATCGTCAACCTCAATTTCATCAACAATTTCTTCATCAGCCAGCAACTCATTTTTCACTTTGCAAATAGATTGCTTTAGGGTCGCAATCATAGCGTCTGTAGGGTATTCCTTGCCTTCTGACTTGCGAATGTCCGCCGTTATTTGCCGGACGATTTTCGTATTGTCGTCTACCAATGTGGGGATAAAAACACCCTTTTCTACTTGACAACGCCTAATGACGGAACAACAAAACGAATGAATCGTTGCAAAATACGGAACTTGAGACTGATCCGGTGAAAACTTGGTAATATATCTGGCCTTCATTTCAGCGGCAGCCGCCTTAGAGAATGTGAGAGATAGCATATAATTTGGGTCTATCCCAGCACAATGAACCATGTATCCGGCACGAGCAACTAAAACGGTTGTTTTCCCACTTCCGGGCACAGCAAGGAGCAGGGTCGCTCCGTCAACAGATTTTACGGCGATTTCTTGCTGAGGATTTAGTTTTGATATATTGAATTGTTTGCAGAATTGACTAAAATCCATTAATTAGACCTCTGAATAAACCCAATATGATTAGGTGGGCCGGATAAAATCCATAGTTAAAATACTTAAATGATTTGCGAGTTATCCCTTGTTTCTGGTTATAGAGGGCAATCGGAATCATAGAAAATACAGCAAAAATCTGTATGCGAACCGATAAATTTAATCTACCCACAGTGATTGGCATTGACGTTGATAGAAAGATTCCATTCAGCATCGCCATATAGAGAGTAGTTACAGGGATAAACCATCGATGTCCTCTAAAAAAGTAAAAAATCAAAAAGGTAAAAATTCCAAGCATCCCATAATCGAATCTAAATACTTCTGCCACGAGCGCAGAGCATAGCATGACACAAAGCCCTTTTACGCTAAGTGTCCCATCAGGATCTTTTCCCCTATGGTCTATATAGATAATTGTAAGTAGTCCCAAGAATAGAGTAAACATAACATTTTGATTGTGCAAATCAAATATTTGTTTTGAAAAATATATGTCGAACGGGATTTCCGACACTATGCTGAATATCAATAAGCGAACAGCATATCGTGTATAATTCGATGTGTGAAAGTATCCCTCGACAAGTAAAAATGCATAAATAGGGAAACTTAGTCGTCCAATACATCTCAAAGAGAGAAAAATCTGCTCAGGCAAAAGATATGAACTGTGGTCAATCAGCATGGTTATCATTGCAAGAATTTTCAAAGATGATGTTGATAATCCTTGTTTTTTTAATGATGTTTTACTCATTTTACACTCTCACCACACAATACCAATACTTTTACGAGAAAGCGCCAGACAATTCTGACGCTTTCCCATTTTAAGTGGACAATTTTGTCCAGCTAATCATCTTCCCTTTCAGCCATTACACGCTTCATAAGGGAACATTTGCTGCCGGAATCAAGCAATTCCTTCGCTATCGCTCTGGCTTCATCATATTTATCTGGATAAGCAATCATCAGTGTCAAATACTTATTCTCTCCGGATTGCCGGGTCCCGATAAAATCTCCAGCACCACGAATAGCAAGGTCTGCTTCTGCAATTTTAAAGCCGTCCGTAGTGGAACACATTGCATCCATTCGCATTTGAGCCTTTTCTGTTTGCTCCATACACTCCATGACGCAATATGCTTGTAGATTGCTACGACCAACGCGGCCACGAAGCTGATGCAATGCCGCAAGGCCAAAACGTTCCGCATTGGAGATAATCATCAGTGTGGCGGTAGGAACATTGACACCGACTTCAATGACCGTTGTTGCAATGAGTACATCAATACCACCGTTCTTAAAAGCGTTAATTGTTTCGTCCGTTTCCGTCTTTGAATTTTTCCCGGTCAAGGTCGCAATGCGAATGCCGTAAGGATCTAATGCCTCATGGTACTCGTCTGACACTTCCTCCACAGACTTCACACCGTCGAGTTTGTCGCTGGCTTCAATCAGAGGGCAGACAACATATGCCTGTTCACCTCGCTTGGCCGCATTGATAATGTACTTGTAGAGCTTGTCCTTGGAAGACGCTATTCCCGTTATAACAGGTTTTCTACCTGCAGGCATCGTCTTGATGTTATAAAGCTGGATCGCTCCACCATAAATCACTTGGGCGAGGCTACGAGGGATCGGCGTGGCGCTCATGTTAATGCTGTGGACACCGGCAGCAGCTTTCTCTACCAGCGCAACACGCTGGGCGACGCCGAATTTATGCTGCTCGTCCACAATGGTTAAAGACAGCTTGTGATACACAACATCTTCACCCAGAACGGAGTGTGTTCCGATGATAATCTGCGCTTCACCGGAAGCGATCTTGGCAAGGACATCCTTACGTTCCTTCGCTTTCAGTTCTGACCCCAAATACACTACACCAATTCCAAATTGGCCTAATTGCTGGGAAATATCGTTGTAGTGCTGTCTGGCCAGCACCTGTGTAGGAGCCATTAGAACTGACTGATAGCCATTGTCTGCCATTGCCGTCATCAGTAGCGTTGCAACGATAGTCTTTCCGCACCCAACATCACCTTGCAGCAATGCGTTAATGCGCTTGCCCTGCTGGGTGTCTTTTATCATCTGGTCAACGGTCTCAGCCTGGTCCTCTGTCAGTTCGTAAGGAAGAGCATCTTTCAGCGTATGGAACACATCCAGTTTTGCAACAGAGTAGGGGCTACCGGGCGTAGAAGTCCGCTGCGCCCACTCGTTATGCAGGGCAAAATAAAGCAAATCATTGAAAATCAGTCTATCCTTCCCTTTTTCGACCTCTTTCATTGTTCTTGGGAAATGTAGATTATATAAGGCGTCTCGGTAGCTGATTTGGCCGCTTTGCTTTACATATTCTCTGGGAATCAACTCCGCAGTAACAGCCGTAATATTCAAAGCATCCGAAATGGTTTTGGTGAGGTATTCGTCGCTCATGCCGGAAATCTTCGAATATATTGGGTAAATCCGCCGAGCATCCGGACCATCCAATGCGAACAACTCCGGGCCATTCATTGCATAGTTCTGGTATTGCGAGTTGTATTCAATCTTTCCTGCGGCCAGAAAAGTTTGTCCAACATAGGGGGCTAACTTCGAGGCAAGATAGTTTTGCCGGAACCATGTAATGACCAGAAATTCTCCTGTGCCGACAACATCACAAAAAGCCTTAAAGAAAGGAATACGCCCTGTATTGTAGGTCTTTATGCTTTTTAAGATAACCGTGACGCAAGACACCTGATCAGACGGCAAAATCCCCGTTTGCACTGAAAAATCCTTATAAGCACGGGGCAGAAACTGCACCAAGTCCTCTACGGAATAGATGTTTTTTTTATTGAACTGCGCCTCTTTCTGAGGCAATATATTGAGTTGCTTCAAATCCACGGTGGATCACCGCCTTTCGTTTTTTACTCTGCGATCCGAAAATCGTTTACATTCACTTGAAGGTTTGTTTTGCCGTTATAGGTATTTTCGCCTAACGTGCAAATCATATCAATTTTTACAGGGCAACCCATTTCTACATATTGAGTTGCCTTGCCGAAACAAAGTGCATCAAACGCTTCTCCGTTTAGTTTGAAATGGTCTTTTTCAGCACCAATCACGCGATAGTGGTTGCCGAACTTGGAAATTGCCGAAAACCCCTTAACCAAGAATGTGGGCTTAGGCACAGTATTACCATAAGGCACGTACCGCTTAACGCTCTTATAGAACTCAGGAACTTGTTCTGGGGTAATTTCTATATCGTAATAGACCACATCTTCATCTTGGCACTCAAAGGTTTCTGCGAAGCGATGCATGGCAGCAACGAGGCTTCGGTAGGCATCCTGCTTTACGGTGATGCCGGCTGCGCCAGAATGTCCTCCGCATTTCACGGTCATTGGAGTAATTTCTAACAGAAGCGGCGCTAAGTCAAATGACTCAGGAGAGCGGCCGGAGCCTTTCAACGTCTCTGGCTCATGCTCGTTGTTACAAAATACGAACGCGGGCATATGGTATTTTTCCTGAAGTTTCCCAGCAACAATACCGATAATACCTTCCTGCAATTCTGGGCAATAGACACAAAGCGGAGCGCCTTGAAATAGCAATCGATGCTTTTCAATTTGTTCGTCAATTATCAACATCGCTTCCTGCACAAGTTTTTTCCGACGCTCATTGATTTCAACCATCTTCCTCGCAAACGCTCTGGCTTCTTCATCATCTTCGCTTAGAAGCGCTTTGAGAACCGACGTGCCACCGGCATTATATAGTCGAGCTGGCGCATTGATCATCGGCCCCAGTTTAAACCCAATGGTTTCCTCATCAAATAAATCATGGGATGCGGCTTGACAAAGGGCTGTCAGCCCTGGTTGCATTTCATCAGGCCGATTATTGATAATGAAAATGCCTTCCTTTACGATTTCACGATTTGTGCCGACCAGCGGCATTACATCCGTAATTGTTGCGATGGCCGCATGAACTGTAAGGTCTGCCAACAGTAATTGTGCGTTTTCAGAATGGTCATTTTCTAAAATTAACCGCGCCATCTGATAGCCCAGTCCGGCACCGCAGTATGGCACGAAGCCATTCTCTTCCGGTGACACGTGGGGATCTACAATAATGTCTGCCGGAGGAAGTGTTTCTCCCGGCAGATGGTGATCCATGATAATGACATAGCAACCCTTTTGCTTAAGTATACCGATTTCATCGACGGCGGCAATGCCATTATCAATGGTAATGACCAGTCCTCCGTCAATCCTTGAAACAATATCCTCGGATAAACCGTAGCCCTCAGACATTCTTTTAGGGATAATAGTGGTCGGCTCAACTCCGTAAAACCGGAAGAGTTTTGTCAGGATTGCGGTTGCATTCAATCCGTCAGAATCATAGTCTCCGATGATTGTAATGGGCATCTGCACTCGAATTGCCTTTACAACTGTTCTGGCCGCATAGAGCATATTTTGAATATTTCGGGGATCCTCAATTGCATTGAATAGTAGAGAGTTCACAGATTCTGCACTCTTTTGCTCTAAGAAATCTTCAATGTCTCTGTACTCCCCTGATTTCATCCATGTACTCATTGACGTGGCCCCGCTTCTTGAAAAACAACAGTGACTACCGGCCTATTCTCGGTTGGCTCAAAATAATTCCCAAACGCAATCGTTTTCGTCAAAGTTCACCCTCCATCAATCCGGCTACAGTGTAGTCAATAAACGCTTTGGCACATAGATCGTCCGACTCTCCGGGCAAGGTTGTGTGGCAATGTTCACACCATGGAAAAGCCCCGCAAGGATATTTCAGCCCGGTTTTCTCCTCATTGTATTTCCGCATGAAGATATCGAAATAGGTCAATGCTCCTGCATATTTATCAAGAATCGGCAGGGGCTGAACCGTGGCAGAACTCCCTGTACTATTCTCGGAAATATCCATGAACAGATCCGGCGGCACTGGCTCATTTGGGTCAAAGAACGCCTCGATAGGTTCCGGAGCGAGCAAATCATCTATTGGGAATTCTTCTGTGCTCGCAGCCGCAGTCTCTACTTCAGCTTCGTTTCGACGCCAAAGACTGCTGGAGGTATCTTCTGCGTACCGATTGGCTTCGGATGTAGCCATCTCATCGCAAATCTCATTGTATTTGTTCCCGGCGTGACCTTTTACCCACACCCACTTAATGCTGTGCCTTTTTGTGATTTTATCAAGCATCATCCAAAGATCTCGGTTTGCGAGTTCACCATCTTTGCGTCTCCAGCCAAGATCCTTCCAGCTTTCCAGCCAATTCTGATTGAATGCATTTACAACATACTGAGAATCAGAATAGATTGTAACTAAATGTGGCCCGCGCAAGGCGTTAATTCCGTTAATTACGCCCATGAGCTCCATTCGGTTGTTCGTCGTCTCGGGAGCCCCGCCGGACAAGCGAGTCTCTTTTCCGTCAATGATAACGACAGTTGCCCAGCCTCCGGGGCCAGGGTTTCCCTTGCATGCACCGTCTGTATAAATGATAGCCTCAGGCTTTACTGACATACTAACACCTCTTTACTTTGGTTCTACCCGTTTTGCCTAATTATACCACAAATCATATTATGTGTCAAAAATATGATGAAAACGGGGAACTTCCAATAAAATTTGACAATTTCACAAAAACGAGGTATAATTAGCGTTAAATAGAAGAAAAAGGCATATGCTTCCATAGCTCAGTTGGTAGAGCGACGGACTGTTAATCCGCAGGTCGCAGGTTCGAGCCCTGCTGGAAGCGCCACTACCGGGCAATTCACTTTTACCTTCTTAAAATGTGAGGGTTGGCATTCTCCCCGGCCCCACGCAATCCTTTTGGAGAGGAATCTTGGCACATTCGGCTTCAATTGCCAAGTTAATCAGGAGAATCATCTGCACAGCAAAGAATATGGGATAGGAGGGATGCAATACCTTATGTAAAGGAGGAATCGCCATGATTTCTGACATTGATGACCTGATTTTTGGTAACGATGACACCCCTGCGATTAGTGAACGCTAAGCATACGCTTTTCATTATATTATTTTCAGCATTTCCCCTACCCCATCAATTCTCAACTCCAAAACGGAGGCTATTGCTATGGAACGAAAAATCCTAAAAAAATTTACAGACGAAGAAATACAAATTGCAATTGACGATCTTCACCTTAAAGCAAAGGCATTGGAAATGGTTCTCAACGGCGCAAGTGGTAAAGAACTTGCTGCCCAAATGCAAAAACCAAGCTATTGGAACGCCAGTGAAGTACTGTCCACTGTAATTATAAAGGCTAACCAAGCGGTTTATCATCCTGATAAAGATAATTACCCCGCCGACAGTAATCATACATTAGATATGTGCAGAAAACTTCCATATCCAGAAAATCTCTTGGCAGACGTTTTGGGCAGTGCTGATGTTCCAACCGAATGTATTCCGTCGGATATCGATGAAGCAATCGAATATGTCTTTTCAAAATTAACCAAAAACGAACAAATTGTCATGCAGTCAGCATACCACGAAAATATGACCATTGCAGACATTGCAGAAAAAATTGAACGCACTTGTTCGACTGTACGCGAGATACACCGCCGCGCTCTACAAAAGTTAAGAAACCCTAAATTAAGAGGATATTTGGAAAACGGATATACGCGCGAGGCGGAACTCAGAAAAAAACGCTTCGAGATGACATCCGATCCCTTTTCTTTGCCTTTGGATTCCCGTGAGTTGTCTGTACGGTCATATAATTGTTTGTATAGAGCCGGGGTACATACCCTTGGCGACCTTACCAAACGAACACGGTCAAATGTAGCAAAAATCAGGAATCTTGGCTTTTATAGCCTTATGGAAATTGAAGGCATGATGGATAGTTATGGTATTTCTTTTGCCCAGGAAGACTCTTAACTCCCACGACTAAAGTCGTGGGCTTGATGGCACCGTTTGGTGAAGAGGGTATGATATATGACAACAGCATCAAAACTTATTGCTACCCCACCGGGTAAAATCATTGAGGAACGAATCCGTCGTAAAAACCTTACACTCTCTCAATTCCAGTCTCAAATGCATCTAACGGATAAGGAACTGACTCGGCTATTAAGTGGACAAACACGTATTACGCCAAATCTTGCTTTGGAATTGGAAAAGACTCTGGATATCCCCGCAGCTTTTTTATGTAATTTGGAACACAACTATAGGGAGAAACTCAAAAAAATCAATGAGGGCCGTTAGCTGAGTTGGTTAGCGCAACCAGCTCGTAATCTGTCGGCCCTGGGTTATGCAGAGATACCCAAGTGGTTGAAGGGTCCGGTCTTGAAAACCGGTAGGTCGTGCAAGCGGCGCCAGGGTTCGAATCCCTGCTTCTCCGCCATATCGCGGGATAGAGCAGTCTGGTAGCTCGTCGGGCTCATAACCCGGAGG